>Ga0123341_1005854_pt1 | contig 11038 bp, 9 predicted proteins | sample Turbeapinknodule_FD_89959 | JGI IMG/M metagenome (GOLD analysis project Ga0123341, IMG submission 89959) | Root nodule microbial communities of legume samples collected from Mexico - Turtle bean Mexico pink nodule | ecosystem: Host-associated > Plants > Roots > Nodule | place: Mexico: Nepantla...
CTTATAATAGTGTGTATAATTTCATTTTTTGGACATTTTTTTTTCATTTTGCAATGGAATTTCTGAAAATTAACTAATTAGCTAGCTTTCCAAACATGTTCTAAAACATATAAAACTAAAATAATGTCATAGAAGTTAAGTTTTATGTGCATGGATCAAACATAAAAAAAAAATTAATTAATATATTTTACCTAAAATAATAAAGATAAAAACATATAAAACGCAGAGCACAGATACTATTTGGTTTGGTTTTTCCTTCTCACACAATCTGGGAGCCACAACAAATCTTCCCCCTTTTCTCGCTCAACTAAATCTCCGCCAATGACCACCCAAGCTTCCGCCTTCTCCCTTGGCGTTCCCTCCGTCGCAACCCCTTTCCGCCGCCACCGCAATCCCGTCACTGTTCGAGCCCGAGGTAGATTTCATTCCAATGCAGTGCACTTTCTCTCTCCCCCTTTCAGTACCCAATTGCATAGGAATCGTTTCCCAACGCCGCAATTGTGTGTTTATGTGCCCCAATTCTTCTCTAATGTATGTGTAGTTTCATTGCTGCGTTGTCCAGAAAGTGTTTGTGGAAATGCTCGCTCACTAAATCCTGAAATTCGGAGTTTTTTTCCCCCTTTGTGTGTTATTATAGGGAGAGTTTGGTAACACTTGAATTGGGTTTTGGGGTTGAGGTTCTTTTTGTTCAAATTTGAAAGCTTGTTGGATTTTGACAGAACTTGGACAGGTAGAATAAATGGTTGTCAGCTGCGTGTGCGTAGACTGTGGGCGTGTTTATAAGAATAAATCATGTTTTTTTTTACATTTGCTAAATTTGATAAACTATGATACCATTTTTTTGTTTTTTTTTCCTTTCATTTTTATTACCTGGTCTGCAATTTTTTAATTCTGCTGCGTAATTTTGCAGTTGTTTGGTTTCAATTTGATGATTTGTTAACATTGCGTTTCAGTTGAAATAATTTTCTTGTTCTTTCAGCGGAACCTTCTGATAAATCCGTTGATATTATGAGGAAGTTCTCAGAGCAGTACGCTCGTAAGTCAGGAACATACTTTTGTGCTGACAAGGGAGTAACTGCAGTTGTCATCAAGGTACAGCTTCTATCTTTGGCATATTATTTGCTTATTAATATGAATTTTAGTTATTTTTATCCGTAGAGTACCTTTTAAGTTGATTAGAGAGTATTGCCAAACAACGTCTTATAGTATGATCCTTCTGAGACAGCAAGTCTTTTGACATGAGGAAGTTGTGCAATTTCGTAAGAAGTGAAAGTCATTGGCGGTTTGTTATTGTTGGCATTGGTGCATTTCAAAGTAAATTCATATTGACTGTTAGGATGTTTTTTAGTTATTCATCATGAATTGTTCTTTTATGTCTTGTGTTTACGATTTAGGATTTAGGGTACATGCTTTGAATCAATGAGTGACAAATAAAGTTTTGTAATAATCAAATAGGGTAAGTTTACAAGTGTTTATTCAATTTCTTTCATTTGGCAATTTAAGCTTATATGAATTTTCAATTTTTTTATGAGAATTGGGGAAAGAAGTGTAAAAATAAGAAAAATAATGAATTGTTGAATCAGATAATTTGTATCAATCACACTATATATCAATGATTCATTCATGTATAGTAAGACACAAATTTATTTAAAATATATCTTATATTTTAAATTAGTAGGTAGCTTAAGTATATCGAATTTTACTATTCGATCATGAATCATAAGTTGTGATACCTATGATACTTGGTGCTTCCTGCATTACTCCTGTAACTTGATTGTCGAATTCATTTTTAACACTACAAATTGTGCTGGAATATATTCCTTCCATTAGTTATTTGTTTTTCTTGTGATGCTATAACTATTAGGATTCATAAATAGGTTTCCCATCCTTCCAACCCCCCATCTATCCAATTTGAAACATTTGGAATGTAGAGGTCATGGATACGTAATTTACTTCAGATGAAAATTTTGGGAGGTGTCAATCTAAGTCTTGTTTATTAAGCTGAATCTTACCTGTTAAAGTTTTATAAGTTCTAACATAGTATGTTTCTAATGGGGTTTTCCAAGTATTGTAAATTTTGTGCATATTTCATAGTTAACTATTTTTTCTTTTACATTTAAGAAGAAATTCGTAGAAAATATAGTGTTTGGTTGAATTTGTATTTTAGAAAATCAACTTCACCTTCCTTCTCTTAGATGCTCACGATTTTCCTGTTTTAAATCAGGATTCTAAGTTGGTTTTGTATTTTTTAGGTTTACATGGTTCATTTTATCTTTTCTTAGCCATACACACCCTTAGTACTATGATAGGAAGAAGAAACAACATGGGCTTCAACAGAGATGAATGGATCAAAGGAGTAGATTGGTGTGAATGTAGAGGAGAGGGGACATAAAGAGGGGATTGTAGAAAAGATCTGCAACAGTGAGAAAAGACAGAGTCTTTTTAAGTGGTTAAATGACAGGGAAGATGGCATGTGTTGATTGGTGGAGGAATGATTCTGGTATCATCACCAAAGTGTGGGATAAATGTGAGGAAGTTGGTCTGTGGGGGAACAAGGGATTAGGCCATGGTTTAGGCAATTGTTGAGTTAATTTAGAGGCTAGGAGTTCTGTCAGCATTTGGGACCCTTGTGACTACTGTGTTTGTGTTTTTTTCTCTCTTGCTGTTCCACTTTAATATACAGGGCAACCTCTGAATTTCAGAGTTACTTTGGAAACATTTTCACCAAAACACTCGTTGCTTTTTATATAAAAATCTTTTGGCATTTAATTACTAAACTTGATATTTTTGATTAAATTATTAATCTAAAAACAGAAAATTCTCAGCTAGACCTTGCTGGTCTAAGTGGCAAGGATCTTGGTTCCTGTAAAGTAAGGTCTTTGATTTGAATCCTTTGTGAATAGAAAATAGACACTTTTCTCCCTTTATTTAGGTCCACCAACTCCAAATATTGAGTGCGTAAGAGAAAAAGTAAAGAAGCATTATCTCGCTATAGTTCGTTTTAAACATTATCATATTTATGCCCCTTGTCATAAATGTTCTTTCTGGTTTTAATGCACCTGATTAAATTATTGTTTTCATCTTTTTTATACAAAAATGCAACTTTTGCATGTGGTGGGCAGCAAATGACTAAAAAATGAACTTGGAACTGAAATTCAGTAGGTTCCATGGTTTGAAATGCGGAATATTTAGAATAGATAGCCAAATAAATTATCAAGCCTCATTTATTACTGTTGATGCATAAGATCACATTTCTAATCTAGAATCCGCACAGTTGAAAACTAATTGTGAAAATTGAGGTACATTCTGACAGTGATCATATAAAGGCTTTATGCAAATGGAAAATAAAGGAAAAATAATTTGGACGATGGAGATTAACTTGGAATAAAGTTGATGTAGCAAGTCGGAAAATGAGTTTCTCAGATTATATGATTCGAGGTCATATTAAGCCTTTCTGAAAAATAACTTGAATGGAAAAATTGAACTACCAAGTTGACATGTTGGAATGAAGTTACACAGTTTGAGAAAGAGTTTCACAGACTGTGATCTGATGGACTATATTATATTTCAGTAATAAAACTTACTCCAATTGGAGACTGACGTAGTAATTTTCTTGATTAATTAACCTTTCTTCCTTATATTATTTCTATTTTGATACAGGGGTTGGCTGACCACAAAGATTCATTGGGTGCACCACTGTGCCCTTGCCGGTAGATACTTGTTCTTTTAGCTTGTCAAGCAGAATTTGTCTTCATAGTATAGTTCTGGCAGTGTGGCTGCATACTTTGATCAGTATTGATGTCTTCTAACTTTCCAAGTCTAAGCCCAAACAAAATCATTGTATTTTAGGCATTATGACGATAAAGCTGCTGAGGCTGCACAAGGATTTTGGAATTGCCCTTGTGTTCCCATGAGAGAGAGGTATGTGTATCTGTTAGTATAGTATTACTACTTGGAAAATAATATCCCTTCTTTGATGTCAGTCTCATGAAGTTTGAAGCTCCTTCTATTGTAATGACCAAGTTTTATGACAATTCAGGCTTATGTTTGTTTCCATTATTTTAATTCAGGATTGTATCGTATAATTAATGTTTTGAAATCCGAATAGCACAATGGCACCCATTATTCTTGGCAGATGTTATGCATTGATTATAATACCAGAAGCTTGAGACTTGTCTGTACCCTTGATAACTTCTTACCAATGTGGAATTTTTGTTTAACCTTTATTTTTTTTTCTTTTACGCATAAAGAACCATGTCACAGAACATTGTAGACATGATCTTATTTATCTTGTAAATACCTATTGAACAGAGGTAGCTTGTTTAGCAAGTATGCTAAAAACTGTTGTGAGGATATTGTTATCAGGTATAAAACCTGACTGCCTATTTTGAGGGTATGGTATCTTTGGTGGGTTGCTGTAACAGTATTTGCTGGGTCTCAATATCTAGTAATGGTGTATTATATTGGCATGTAGTATAATGTTTTGTTGGGTAGGGTGCTAGGAAACCTGGTTTGGTTGGTTTGTATAAGGGTTGAGACACCCCTGAAGTGTCTCATTTTATTTTATTTATTCGTTGCTGATAAAAAAATAAATAAAACCTGACTGCCTTTGTTTATATTTTTGTCAGATGCAGTGTAACTTTGATTCTGGAGTTATATACTAAATAATATCTCCACTGGCCTGTTTTTGTGCTATGAAAACGCTTATATATTGTATTGTTTTTGGTTATGAAACATGGATGAGGAAAAACTTAAGTCTTAAATTGTGCCTCTTGGGTATTGATTTTCAATTCGTGACTTTGTTTGATAGGAAGGAATGCCACTGCATGCTATTTCTCACTCCCGATAACGACTTTGCTGGCGATGAACAGGTAATTCTTTAATTCAATTTCTTCAAATTGTAATTTTACCCTGTTAGCAGAAAGTGCTATCTCCTTCATTTAGCGGCACAGACCTAATTGATTAGAACATACTATTTTCTCCTCTTAAATTCGTCTTCTTGCCTTGCAGGCTATCACATTGGACGAAATTAAAGAATCAACAGCTAATATGTAACACCCAGAATATTGTGTATTGAGTTACTTGTTAGTTGTTACGGGCTGTATGCTTTCAAAGACAAGTCAAAAGAAAGGTGTAATGATATGTAGGTATTATATTTGTATTTACTAAAAATCATTTGTAATTTCTCTATCTGCATTCTTATCTTACTCTATTACATATTTCATTCACCTCATCATTTATTTTATTTAGTTTTTGCTGCGCATGCTAAACGCAGCTACGATTTCACCAGTTTCATATCATATGGTAAACCTACACAACCAATGAATCTGGTGTAAACAGATAGAAATCTGTCGTTAACTAGGAATATGACAAGTAATATACAAAGCGAGAAATATGAACTGAAAGAGATAAAACCATAAAATAAGGCCAATTTTTTAGTATTTCTGCTGATAAATAAGGATGTGCATTGCAAAGGTGCTGTTTATGACATCAGTTTAAATGGGAGCAATGATGTATGCTACTACATGAGATCTAAATATAAGAAAAGAATCCCAATACTGTATTTTATGAAGTAATTTTGAACATTCAGTAAAATAATCTTACATTGCCATCAAACCATTCAAAAATCATAACATAAAGCAATATATTCAATGGACCTTAACAGAAGGAGTTGCACTAGTTTATGGCCTTTTCTGTTGTTCTGTTTTGAAACAAAAGCAGCTAAGAAAATTCTTCCACCCACCATCAGCAGCAGAAGCTGAAGCAGAAGCTGAAACTCCTCTGCTACAAACATGATCAGAAGGAAAACGGTGTTTGAGGCACACCTTCAGGTGGCAAGTTTTACATGTGCTGGTGTTGGATATTGATAAAATCTCCTTGCACCCCTTGACAGGGCAAATGGTTTTCTTCTTCTTGTTGGTGGGATCACAGTTCCCAGACTTGTGGTGCTTCTCCAAGATTGCATCTTCGTCTTGTCCCACGTAGCCGGTGGTCTCAATGGACATGGAACATGTTTGGCAAACAATCACTTTTCTGCTTAGGTCAGATTTCGGGCACGCGTGGGACTTGTAAGATCTGTGCTCCGAACAAAACACCTGCCATTGTTGTCATGTTAGTGCTGCCCATGTCACTGTTTTCAGCCATTTCAGATTACTGTGAGATTACTTTTAATCAACATAAAATAGGGGTCAATGCCACTAAACATAAATTGATTTACAATATAAATTATTTTCTTACAATTTTAATCTGACTGAAAATAATTAAATATAATCTACCCATTTGTTTGCAGTTATTTTTCTAATAAAATAAACAGTTTTCTATTTTTTAAACCAATTCTATCACTTTCTACAGTGAGTAAATTTTTAAAAAGTTATTCATTTATTTAAAGTTTGCCTTTAGGGCACCGATATTTTGATTGCAGACATCCATTGTTAGGTTAATTGTTAAGAAAAAAAAAGGATTTCAATTGCAGAAGTGATGAACAAGGTGTTGTAATCAATTTGGAAGCGATGAGAAGAGAAAGATGAATTACTCGTTGGCAACCGTCGCAGATGTAAGGAAGAAAATCGAGGTGGTTGCAGTCGCGGTGCTGGCAGTTTTTACCCAAATCTGGAAAAGTTTCGGTTCCACCTGATGCCATGGATATACCAATAGGGTTCTGAGTTTTGTGAAAGATCGAAAAACTGATGAACAATTTGAAGAATATTCAATACAACACAGTGAATTCAAATAGAAGATTCTAGAAGCAATCGCGGATTCAGAGTTTTCCAACACGACGACCACACGCTATGGTATTTTTTTTTTTCTTTTTTCCCCTATATATATATATATATATATTATATGTCATTGTTTATTTTTTTGGTTAGATAAAAGTATATGACATGTAAGTAAATATTAATATGTTAATTATTAAAAAAATCATGGATTAAAAAAAGGAAGATCAAAATTGTATTTTAGTCAAGTGATTTGTATTCTATATCCATCCTATTCAAATGATTTTAATAATGGAATCACTCCAATCTAACCTAAAGATCACAGATCCTAAAAAAATGACATGAATTGCACTGAAACACCGAAGGTATTCCTCCATTTCTCAAATAATGAAGGCACGAAAAACTTGTATTCACTCTCAGATGTCACATACTACAACTCTCTAGTCACTGTTAATATCAACTAGAAAGCTCAGGAAGGAGAATATTATTAATCCTATTTAGTTTCTTTTCTCATTCTTCTCGGTTCTTAGAAACAAGCTTATTTATGAGGTTTTCTTTGCAAACTATGACTATTAGGATTCATAAATAGGTCCCCCATCCCTCCAATCCCTCGTCTATTCAATTTGAATCTGTTATTGTATAGAGGGGCCGAGAGTATCTTTTACAGTGGAACAATTAACTACTTCGCTTCTGTCGGATTCTGCTTCTTTCTTCCTTCACTCCTAGCTCTTTACTTTCGGTTTTTGATGGGAAGACACCTGCAAAAGATTACTTCGATGCTCAAAAGTAAGTATTTAGTATTCAATGTAATATATGCATAATAATGATTGTATCTTTGTTTTGATTATTGCACCTATTTATACTACTATGATGAGTTCTGTTAGTTGGGCCGAGATTAGCATGTAGAGTATTACCTAATTTTTCGTACGGTTTAGCCTAATTTTTCGTACGGTTTAGCCTTGTTAACCATTCTTATACCTTAATGTATTTAAACATGTCTGTCGGTCGACACTGAATACCGAGACATCCCGAAATCATCTGGTGCCGACCGGGAGAGAAACACTTTGGGTTGAAAATGTTGGGAGTTGTGTTTTAGGAAGCTGATGATTGGTCTTAAATATTAACATCGTTTGTTTTTGATTGGGTTTTCATGGTCTTGAAAATTTTGTGCATATTGCAGAGATAGTTAAGTTTTCCTTTGCATTAAAGAAGAGACCATAAAAAGGACATTGGTTGATTATGTATTTTAGTCAATCAACCTCAGTTTTTTGTCTTAGATGTTCATGCTTGCCTGTTTAAATCAAGATTTTCTAGGGTAGTTTTATACTTTTAGGTTTACAAGCTGCATTTGTTTTTCATCTTAGGCAAACACCCCCTTTTGCCCTGTACTATAATAGGAAGAAGAAACAACATGGCCTGTCTTCAATATAGGAATGGATAAATAAGTTGATATAATAACAGCAAACAACTATATTTGCAAGTTCATATTGTCAATATCCAAAGAACATCTGGGAACATTTTGGAATTGCCCTTGTATTCATTCCCATGAGAAGATTCGTATATCTGGTATTACTACATGGGAAGAAATATGCTTTCTTTGATCACATCTTATTAGGTTTGAAACTCCTTCTATTGTAACGACCAAGTTTTATTGCAATTCAGGCATATGCTTGTTTAAATTAGTTTCATTTTGGATTAATATTTTGAAATCAGCACACAGCACAAATATCAACCCAAAGAAAAAAGACAACTCAACTCAAGGAATTTTTTTTCTTCATAGGAAATTACAATTGTATATTTACGAACAAACTAATCACAGAACAATATAGACATGATCTTATTTATCTTGTAAATACCTATTTATTCAATAGGGTAGCTTTAAATAAAGTTGGCCAAAAACTGTTGTGAGGACATTGTATCAAGGTTTGATACCTCACTGCCTTGGCTTATATTTGTTTACGGGTGCAGCATAACTTTTACTGTTTTGAGTTTTACTAAAAATATCTGCACTGGACTATTTTTATGCTGTAAAAGCCCTTGCATGTTGTGTTGTTTTAGTCAAGAAACATGGATGAGAAAAACATAAGCCCTAAGTTTACTCCCCTTGGATGTTGATTTTCAATTTGTGATTTTGTTTGATATCATATCTTTACTAGTTTCATATCATATCTTTACCATCTGGAAAACCAACACAACCAATGACTCTGGTGTAAAGAGACAGTTATATAAATGGTACATATATAAGTGAGAAATAAGAATGAGATAAAACTATTACATTAAATAAGTTTCAGAACCATCATGAATAGTATGTAACCTTTTAGTATTTGTTTTCATGAGCAAGGATATACATTGAAAAGGTGTTTATGGGTTTAGTTTAGAAGGGAACAATGATGTGTGCTACCACGAGATCTAAATTAAAAAAAAATAAAAAAATCCGTATCGTAGTTTATGCTGTAAATTTGAACATTCAAATTGCAAAGGAACATGCTACAACATTGCCATCAAACCACTCTGAAATCATATGAAAGCAATTAGCATTCAATAGGCCTTCACAGAAGGAGTGCTAGGAGGAGAGGTTGAACGAGTTGCACCAGTTTTGGCACATTCCTGTGCAGTCCTTGAAACTAAAGCAGACAAAAACCGATTCTTCCATCCACCATTAGCAGCAGGGGATGAGGAAGAAGCTGAAACTCCTCTGCTACAAGCATGATCAGCAGGGAAACGGTGCTTGAGGCACACCTTCATGTGGCAAGTTTTACAGCTGCTGGTGTTGGAGAAAGTCAAAACCTCCTTGCAGCGCTTGACAGGGCAAATGGGCTTCTTCTTCTTGGTGGGATCACAATTACCAGACTTGAGGTGCTTCTCCAAGATTGCCTCCTCGTCCTGTCCAACATAGCCGGTGGTCTCAATGGACATGGAACACGTTTCGCAGACAACCACTTTTCTGCTATTGTGATCGGAGTTCGTGCACGCGTGGGACTTGTAGGATCTGTGCTCCAAACAAAACACCTGTCAAATTGCAGGCATGTTAGTGTTGTTGGCCTGACGGTTTACAAACATCTCAGATTAAGAGAAATTTTCTGTACAACAATTTTTCTTGTTTGATCCATCTTCTGAACACAACTTATTGCATGTCATTGTAATAGAAAGAGATAGTCACAAAAAAATTATGTATATATTGTTTTATGAATGGTTTGTATTTTTTTATCAGCCAAAAACAAGACTTTATATGAAAAAGTATGCAACCCAAGATTAAAAAAAACACTTTCACTACATAAATCAGTGTCAACTAGACTATTGCATCAAAATTACCCTTTTCATATACACAATCTAACAGAATGTAACCCAATTGCGGGAGTACATTACCAGATCAATGAAAACACCAAATGGGTGGTTTATTCCTGCACCTATAAATTTCTTGGGTCACTTCCCATTCCTTTTGAAATTTTCTAAAACGTAAAGAATACTTATTGAAAATCTATCCGAAATTAATGGAATGTGGGCAAAAAAATTAATAACCAAATAATACAGTAATCTGCTATATGTAATAGCCTCCATTTATTGATGATCCCCAACAACATTCTGGTTGCTGTATAAGTATCACATCTAAGAGATTAATTTGAATTTAAAGGTTCTTCCATTATACCCGAAAAAAAACTTCCTACAAACAATTATACACGCAGAATATTAAAAGATTTACTATTTCGACAAAAAAACAAACAAACAAAAGGCTGATAGGTGCACATGATAAAAAAAACACGTTGAGAACTGAAAAACCATATTTAGTATATAAAAGTTGTGAGTATTAATTTCTGAATATGCAAAAACCATAATCGAATAATGAAATTAAACATGTTAAATAAAGTGTTGCAATTAACTTTGATGGTAGAAGAAGAGAAAGAGGAATTACCTTTTGGCAACCGTAGCAGGTGAAAGGAAGAAAATCGAGCTGGTGGCAATCGCGGTGCTGGCAGTGTTCACCCAAATCGGGAAAGGCTTCGGTTCCGCCTGATGCCATGAAAATATTGTTAGGGTTTTTGAGTTTTGCGAAAGAACGAAAACTGAAAATTGAAGAGAATGAATTGGGGAAGAAGAAAAGGAGAGAGGTATTTATAGGTTTGGAAATAGCTTGGAGCTTAAGTCAGCCATTACGAGACAAAAAGAACATTCTAGACTTCCAGCCTGGCGGCTACATACGCGCCATCGTATTTTCTTTTCCCTTTTTTACTCTTTTCTATTTTTTACTATAGTAATTAATATTTACAGTGAGTATTTTTTCCTAATAATTAAATCAATAAAATTAGTTATTTTTATAAGGGTAAAAA
>Ga0123341_1005856_pt1 | contig 11036 bp, 5 predicted proteins | sample Turbeapinknodule_FD_89959 | JGI IMG/M metagenome (GOLD analysis project Ga0123341, IMG submission 89959) | Root nodule microbial communities of legume samples collected from Mexico - Turtle bean Mexico pink nodule | ecosystem: Host-associated > Plants > Roots > Nodule | place: Mexico: Nepantla...
GCATTGTAGAAAATTTTCAGCCATCCATGAGAGAATTAAATTCTCCTTGTCAAACTCATGGTCTTTGGGGAATAACGCACAATAAGCAAAACATCTCTTGAGATGAGAAGGAAGATGGTAATAACTCAACAACAAAGCAGGAATGATTTTACTATTTTCTTTCGGTAAGTCCCATATGTTGTTTCTCAGTACACCTTCCCACTCTGCAACAGATGACTTTGACTTTAAAAGAGATCCTACTGTTTCAAGGGCCAGAGGCAGTCCTTGGCATTTTTCAACTATCTTCATTCCAATCTCCTTCAACTCAGAATTCAACTTAGAGTTGTCATCTTGCACTGCATGTTTAGAAAAAACTTGCCAGCTATGATCTTCTTGTAATTGCTTTAGTTGGTGTATATTGTTTGACTCCAAGGTAGAAGCAACTTTGTTACTGCGTGTTGTGACAAGAATTTTACTTCCCTTAACCCCATATTTAAGAGGAGTTTGCAATGATTTCCATTGGTCTCGGTCTTCATTCCAGACATCATCCAAAATCAGGAGAAACTTCCTTCCTGTCAAGGATTGTTTCAATCGTCCCTGAACCATTTCTAAGTTTCTGCTATCATCAGTTGACTTATGGATTGCCTCAAGAATTACTCTAGTTAACTTGAAAACATCGAATTCATCAGAAACGCAGACCCAGGCTTTGATAGCAAATTTAGCCTCTATGATTGGGTTGTTGTATACATGTTGAGCAAGTGTGGTCTTACCCATCCCGCCCATACCCACAATAGAAAGTGTAGACGGTTGGCTACCGTTCTCATTGTCACATGTCAGCCAATTAAGGATCTTTTCTTTGTCCTCATCTCTGCCATAGATAACCTCTTCAGCCACCAAAGATGAGGATTCATTTATTTTCTCATACACTTTATTAGCCAACCCATATCCAATACCACTAGAAATTTTGAAATCTTGAACAACCTTTTGGTCTAAGAGAGATTCTAGATCATCTAGGAGTTCTATGATCTTGGATTCAAAACTGCTTACCTTGCTAGCACTGCTCTGGAATTCAGCTTTCAAATCAGTTTTGGAGAATTCATAGTCTATTTGCTCCAACAGATCCTCCGCATCATACAAAGCGTCTCTGACCTCATCAAGCCATTCTTTGACCAACGAATTAGTGAACTGCTTTTGTTCTGCATCATCAATCACAGCATTGATGTCCATCAGCTTCCTCTTCAACTTTTTCAGCAGCCTCCCATCGAGCTTTCTCCCACGAAAGTAGTCCAAGATTTGATGAGAATCGAGCTTGTCAAACAGGAGCTGGAGAACAGCACCAAAAAGAGCACCACCAAGTGTTTCTAGGACTGGCATGGTTGGAAAGAAAGTGGGAAAATGAAAGAGAAGAAAGGGTTGTGAAAATTGGAAGTGCAGCTTAATTAAGTGAATGAAGGAATGAGAAAAGTTAATGAGTGAGTATTGTTGATTATTCCGACAGCAGCAAGTGGGTTTCATAACATAATATTTTCTACCAACTTTAGTGAATTAGTCTTTTTCAAAGGCTTACTTTATGAAAAAAGACTATGAAATGGATTCATTTCCCATTTTGTTCTTTCTTTTAGCAGAAGTGGTTGCTTATTAAGAATGAGTTTATGTGAATAAAGCAGTGATGGCCAGCACTATGAAATGTGATATCTATGAATTTGGATGGCTAAGTGATGAATAAAATAAAACCGCAATGTTTCAGCATCTTCCGTAATTTCAGGCATCACATCACAACGTGTGCCCACTTTCTTGAAGACGGCGTTTGGCCAAAAAGCAAAAAAGAAGAAAAATTGTATATGAAAGTTTGAAGTTACTATACCTCTCTCCCTTATCAAATCTATAAGAAATAAATATTAGTAAACATATAAACTACGTTTCATATTTTTCATAATTAATTTATATTATAATAGAAAATCATGCCTAATTTCATAAAAAAAATAATGGGGTTGGGTCTCAAACTACCTTGGTAGGGATAGTTTCATCAAGGTAGGTAGATATGTTTTCTAGAAAAATTGAGATCCCAATTACAAAGTACTTAAGTCAACTCACCACAACGATTATGATTAGTCTGTCTAAGACAGACATTATTCAATGTTTCTTTGTTCTGCATATTGTGAAAGAAGAACAAGGAGAAAAATATCTTATTTGGGACTAAAATGGTTGGGTGATTCAATGATTGGAACTATGTTGATCGTCACACTAGCTTTCATTCCTCAAAAGATAGATATATTAGTGATGAAATATGTCTTACTATTATGCAATGTCTTTATTGAAGTATACTTGGTGCTTGTAAAAAGAAGATATGGAATATGTAACACATTTGCTGAACTGATCTTAATATTTGTCCTGAATACTACAAGAAAATCATTGAATAGACACTAAATTTAGAAAAAAAAATATTTAGTTACTGTTATATTAACTAAATTAGAAACCATTTTATAGACTAAAAAAATTTTATTCAATCTTTTTTCATAATTGTGTTAGAATCGTATCGTAATTGAATATTTCACCGATACGTGTCATATGAGAGATGTGTGTCTGACACAAACACACAGTTTAAAAGGTCAAAGTTTCATAGTTCATAATACATTGTCATTAAAACTGTTGAACATTTGTACTATGCCACTAATAATGATGAGGGGGTGGAATGAAATACAATTTAACCTAACTGATTTCACCAATAGAGCATATGTTACTAATTATGTGGAGACATGGCAAGTTTAGGTCCATGCAAAGAGTCGCCTGAGAAGGATATAATTACTTCTGATAGCCTCTACTCTTGAGAAAAACTCCCTACAAAGTTTGAATTGTACCTTCTGCATGTTAGGGAGCCTGTCTAGTATTTTCATAATTTTACGGTTGTTATAAAGCTGTCAAAGTAGGAGTTTCAAAACATCTATTTTCTATCTACAGGATTTTGAATCATCTCCAAAGTCAAAACCAATTTTAAAATCTTGTACCACCACAGCTCCTGATTGACAGCTTCATATGCTAGTGTTGAATCAATCACGCACAATGTTAACCATAACTCTGTTTTATGATCAGATACAAATGGGGTAAACAACTTGTGTAACTTTGGTTTAAAGTTAGGCATCACTCTCTTTAGATATCCGCATATCAATTAGATTGGTTGAATTGAATATATCTGCAAAAATAAAAAGTACTTTTTAGAATATATGGTTCTACAAACCATGAACTAATATCTCTGTTAGGATTTTAAGTGAGTTTCATATTGAGTACTAATGAGTCTGAAAAAGTACATAATAAAGAAGACTCAAATACCCATTACCTCAAGGTTTTTGGCTGATGATTTCTTATGTAGAATGTTGATGGATGCTTCGATGCCTTAGTAATTTCCAACTTGGACTTCTTTTATGTTTACATGTTTTTTAATTGATGACTCTTCTCATAAGACATAATTTAATACGGTTTAGGATCTATTCTCCATGAAATACTGAAAATTGTATAATGGTGTCTATAGTAATTTGTTTTGAATCCTTCTCTCCAAAGTTAACTCTCTGATGGTACAAGAATATCCAAAACCCCAGACTAACAAGTTTAAACGTTCTCATTTTTAGTCTTATTTATAAATAAATTTAACCACCTTTTAATTATTTTGTTGTCTCATCAACATTTTAAAGTTCTAATCATGTTTACTTCATTATGCAATGTCTTGTTTTTGCTTAATAATTATATGAGGCTGATGTGATGAAGTTTTTTATTGATGCATCCTAAAATATGGTAGTTACATACCGAATGTTAGTGTACTGCATACATCCTTACTATTACCAATTTCTTAACTATAATATGTTCTTCAGTAGATGCTGTCATTACTGCATATTTTTCTAATGCTGTCCAGAATATATCAACTTTCATCCTGTGTTAAGATTATGTATATTGTATAAACACTGTATTCTTATGAATTATGAATCCTAAGGTGTCCCTTTAATTACACAGCCAACAAGGAGGATCTAATACCACCTGTGCTAAGGAATTATATCTGTATTATTTTCACTCTGGTTTCTGTGTTTTTTTTTCCTTTTTCATTCAAGCAACCTTTTTAATGACCTGCTGTTCCATTCTGGTTCAATTTGTCATTATGTTTAGAATTTTCGTATTCCACATTAAAGGTTTCTTTTGCTCTTTAGCAGTTTTGTTTCCTTCAAACAACATTTTATGAAAACATTGAAGTTCATAATATGTGGTTGTATCGAGACCTCCCTAGTTCTTTTTAGTAGTATGGGTTGGATAAAATTACCAGAATTACTCTGGGGCCACAAACATAAAATTAGAAGGAATTTACTTGTGAGACATAAGAGATAAATTTCATGTTGTAATCTCATTCTTTCTCATATAGTGAATTTTTGACAAAGGATATAGACTAGGTTTCAGTTGAACCACATGCATTCTCTCTATATGATTCTTCGTTTGCTCTGCTTTTGTTTACCTTCTCTATTTTTGTGTTATGGCGTTTATGTCCAATGAATAGGGTGTTTCTCTACACATGTCATAATACATAACAGGTGCTGTCACTAGAGCAAAACTGTACATTTGCAGCATGGTAGTGAGAATGGAGAAGGGGTGGATGGTATTGGTAATTATATGGCTATTTGAGAATGTAAACAATTAAAGAAAAGTAAAAGGATTTGAATTGATATGACATTATATTTGTACTGGATTTAACTCTCTAAAGTATAAAACTGTATAACCATTCATTGTCAATCTTCTGAGAATACTGTTTGTAGCAGATGTGGACAGAATCTACTGAAGATGGATATTGAATCATCTCCAAAGTCCAAACTACTTTTAAAATGTTGAAGCACCACAGCTCCTCATTCACACCTCTTTCAATATAATTCCACAAGAACATACACTTTAATAATGCTTAGAATTATTTCAACTTCAAAACAGAATCTCGATAATAAAACACTAAAAAGAGGAGAAGTTGATGTGTGAAAAGAATGGTAAACTAGAGATTAAAATATTTGCACTAAATAAGATTGTATTTAAAATGCTTCAAAGATACTGTGGAGAATTGGCACTTGATGAAAATGTAGGCATGTGAGAGTTGGTGTCGTAGTAATTTCCAACTTGGACTTCATCTTTTATGTTTTCTTGTTTTAAACAAGCCATAGATCTTTAATGTGAGCAATCTTTTCCCAGTCTTCGCCATCTTCTTTCTTGCATCGCTGTTGGAGCAACGGACAATCATTAATAAGAAGTTCTGAAATGGATTCGGGCAGACCCTCCTCTGGCAAGCATTGGAGTATAGGACAATCTTGAATAAACATTGTCTGAAGAGAGGAGAGGTGACAGAGACCCCTGTAGTCCAGTTTCTTAAGATTTGGAAAATCAATTATGCGTAACACAGTAAGAGAGAGTGGGAGCAAACTTTCACCCGGAAAACACTCTACATCCACTTTTTCAATAATCAAGGATTCTATAGAAGGGTTGGTTCCCCAAACCCCCTTCTTTAGTGAGGAAACAAGTTTGGAGCAATTCAAGGGAGAGATGTGTTTTAGCTTTAATGGCAGACATCCGTCAGACAACTCCACTCCTGGACAATTCTTTATCTCCAGATCATTAAGAGATGGAAGAAGGGCAGACATGCATTTAGGCATTGTTTTCAATTTCTTCAATTCTTCAATCGAAAATTTCTCTAGCAGAGGTGCAAATAATCCTTCATTGGGAAATGATTCAAATTCAGAGCATTTTTCAATTCTCAGTGTCTTCAAATGACAATGAGGAAGCGCCTGTGATATCATCTGTAGGTTACGACACTCGTCTAGTCTAAGGTGCCATAGTTTTGGGAATAAGTCCAGAGGAAAGTTCGTGAGAGAGTGACAACATTGACTGATATCCAATTGTACAAGGAAATCGTTGCAATGGTTTATGGGAATATTCATGCCCCGACAAGAATAAATACTCCAGGATTGAAGACGAGTATGAGATACGAGGTGGCCAATCATATTAAATGGAGATGGCTTCATGTTCACACCTTCAATTTCTGCGGCCTTAGGAATCGAAGTCACAAGTTGTTCGCATTCAACAATAATTAGTTCTTTTAAATAAGGAAGATGCTCTGGCAAATGTCCTTTCAGTTTGGGACAATTAATTACAAAAAGATTTACAAGACTTGGAAAAGCACCCGTCATGCATTGCCACTCTTCCCATTCCTTCATATTCTTAAAACTCAACATTTCCAAGGATGCAAATGCAGAAAAGCTATTCCCGTAAAAATGGGCATCTATCCTCACTATCTGATCAAGGCCGTAAATTTGCAAGTGCTTGAGAAATGTCAAAAGTCCAAGGGAAGGCAACCATTGGCAATATTTACAGTTATACAATTTTAAGGACACCACATTCAATAGAATTTTTTCAGATAACCAACCTGGAAATTGTGTGCCACAATAGCCGGTGATTGACAACTGCTCCAAATGTCTAGAAGGTTGCAGATTGACAAGTACTTCTCTTTCTTTTATTGAATCTTCATTGTCGCGCTGCAAATCCCATTCTAAACTTAGCCTCACAAGATGTGTTTTATTCTTCAAATCCGCTGCCAATGCATCACAGGTATTCATGATATTTTCAAGATTTTTAATTGACAGCTTTTCATGAAGATCAAGTTGTCCTAATTGTTGAATACTGAACTCATTACTACTTTTGCCAACCTCAAACCCACCCATCCATACTTGAAGATTCTTCAACTTTCCTAAAAGCACCGGAGCCTTACTTAAAGTAGTTCCCTTAAGTTCAAGGCGACGCAACTTAGTGAGCTCATGCAAAGTCGAGGGCAACTCCTTCAAAAAGTTACAACAGTTGAGCTTCAACACTTGCAAGTTATAGAGTGAACATATTGAGTCTGGAAGTCTCTTTATGTAGGTATGTGAAAAGTCTAATGAACGGAGATGTATAAGATCGGCTATAGTGTCAGGCACCTCTTTTATGTTACTACAGTCAGATAAAGACAAGAGTCGTAAGCACTTAAAGTTAGAGATCAAGTCTTGTATTGACATCCCACAATTCCTAGATATGGACAAAAATGTCCGTAACCTTTTAGCATCACATAAACTCCTATACTCATCACATTCAATAGGATTCTTTACCATAGAAAAGTGACGGTCTATCAACACCCAACCTGTAGCACATCTCACCAGAAACATATTTTGCTAAATCATTCAGAAGGTCGTGCATCAAAAAACATGTTCTATTGTACAAAATTGGCTGGTGAAAGAATGACCTTGATAATAGAACATTGAAGTATTGTTCACCTATTTCTTCTGGAGACTCACTCTGCTGAGAACATTGTAGGAAATTTTGAGCCATCCATGAGAGAATTAAGCTCTCCTTCTCAAACTTATGGTCTTTGGGGAATAACGCACAATAAGCGAAACATCTCTTGAGATGGGAAGGAAGATGATAATAACTCAACAACAAAGCAGGGATGATTTTACTATTTTCTATCTGTAAGTCCCATATGTTGCTTCTCAGTATACCTTCCCACTCTGCAATAGATGACTTTGATTGTAATAAAGATCCTACTGTTTCCAGGGCCAAAGGTAGTCCTTGGCATTTTTCAGCTATCTTCATTCCAATCTCCTTCAACTAAGAATTCAACTTAGAGCTTCCATCTTGCACTGCATATTTAGCAAAAACTTGCATGCTGTGATCTTCTTGTAACTGCTTTAGTTGGTGTATACGGTTTGACTCTAAGGTAGAAGCAACGGTGTTACTGCGTGTTGTCACAAGAATTTTACTTCTGTTAACCCCATATTTAAGAGGAGTTTTCAATGATTTCCATTGATTTCGATCTTCATTCCAAACATCATCCAGAACCAAAAGAAACTTCATTCCATTCAATTTTTCTTTCAATCGTCCCTGAACCATTTCTAGGTTTCTGCTATTATCAGTTTCCTTACAGATTGACTCAAGAATTGTTCTGGTTAATGTGAAAAGATCGAGTTCATCAGAAACACAAACCCAGGCTTTGATAGCAAATATACCCTCTATCATTGGGTCGTTGTATACATGTTGAGCAAGTGTGGTCTTACCCATCCCGCCCATGCCCACAATAGAAAGTATTGACAGTTGGTTATGATGGTTACCGTGAGATGTCAACCAATTAAGGATCATTTCTTTGTCCTCATCTCTACCATAAATAACCTCTTGAGCCACCAATGATGAGGATTCATTTCTTTTCCCTGACACGTTATTACCCAACCCAGATCCAACACCACTAGAAATTTTGAAATGTTGAACAAGCTTTTGGTCTAAAAGAGATTCTAGATCCTCTAGGAGTTCTATGATCTTGGATTCAAAACTGCTTACCTTGCTAGCACTGCTCTGGAATTCAGCTTTCAACTCACTTTTACATGAGGCTGATGTGATGAAGTTTTTTATTGATGGATCCTAAAATTTGGTAGTTACATACCGAATGTTAGTGTACTGCATACATCCTTACTATTACCAATTTCTTAACTATAATATGTTCTTCAGTAGATGCTGTCATTACTGTATATTGCATATTTTTCTAATGTTTTCCAGAATTATGAATCTTAAGGTGTCCCTTTAATTACACAACCAACAAGGTACATTTGCACTATGGTAGTGAGAATGAAGAAGGGGTGGATGCTATTTGAGAATGTAAATAATTAAAGAAAGGTAAAAGATTTGAATTGATATGACATTATATTTGTACTGGATTTAACTCTCTAAAATATAACATTGTATAACCTTTCATTGTAAATCTTCTGAGAATACTGTTTGCAGCAGATGTGAACAGAATTATATATCTACAAAACAAAGAGATATTGAATCATCTCCAAAGTCCAAACTACTTTTAAAATGTTGAATCACCACAGTTCCTCATTCACATCTCTTTCAATCTAAATCCACAAAAACATACACCTCAATAATGCTTACAATTCTTTCAACTTCAAAACAGAATATCGATAATAAAACATTACAAAGACAAGAAGTTGATGCCTGGAGAAAGTAGCGAACTAGAGATTAAAATAGTTGTACTAAATAAGATTGTATTTGAAATGCTTGAAAGATAGTGTGGAAAACTGGCAACTGATGAACATGTAGGCATGTGAGAATTGGTGTCTTATGGATTTCCAATTTCTGCTTCGTCTTTTATGTTTACTTGTTTGCTATCAACCACTATAGTTTTAATGTGAGTAATCTTTTCCCAGTCTTCGCCTTCTTCTTTCTTGCATCGTTGACGAAGCAAAAGGCAGTCGTCGATGCGGAGTTCTGAAATGGATTTAGGTAGACCCTCCTCTGGCAAGCATTGGAGTACAGGACAATTTTTAATAACCATTTCCCGAAGAGAGGAGAGGTGAGAGAGACCCCTGTAGTCCAGTTTCTTAAGATTTGGACAGTCATTTATGCGTAGCCGAGTAAGAGAGAGTGGGAACAAATCTTCACTCGGAAAACACTCCACATCCTCTTCTTGAATAGACAAGTATTCTAGGGAAGGGTTGGTTCCCCAAGCCCTCTTTAGTGTGGCAACAACTTTGGAGCAATTCAAGAGACTCATGTCTTTGAGATTTGATGGCAAACATCTATCAGACAACTCCACTCCTGGACAATTATGTATCTCCATAGAAGTAAGATATGGAAGGAGGGCAGACATGCGTTTTGGCATTGATTTCAATTTATCCAATCCGTCAATGTAAAATCTTTCTAGCTCAGGTGCAAATAATCCTTCATTGGGAAATGATTCAAATTTAGAGCAATTTGCAATTCTTAGAAAATTCAAATGATAATGAGGTTGCGCCTGTGATATCATTTGTAGGTTATCACATTCGTAAATCCAGAGGAGGCAGAGTTTTGGGAATAAGTCTAGAGGGAAGTTTGTGAGAGAGTGGCAACATTGATGGATAATCAATTGTACAAGGAAATCATTGCAATGGTTTATGGGAATATTCATACCTGGACAAGAAGAAATAAACAAGGATTCAAGAGAAGTATCAGATACGAGCCCTAATATATTAAATGAAGATGTCTCCATCTTCAAACCTTCAATTTCTAACGCCCTTGGAGTCAAAGTCACAAGTTGTTCACTGTGCTCAATAGGTAGAATCCTTAAATGAGGAAGGTGCACTAGCAAGTGCCCTTTCAGTTTAGGACAATACGCCACAGAAAGATCTTTAAGACTTGGAAAAGCACCCCTAATGCATTGCCATTCTTCCCATTCCTTCATGTCATTAAACTTCAATGTTTCCAAGGATGCAAATGCAGAAGAGCTATTCCCGTAAAAATGGGCATCTATCCTCACTATCTGATCAAGGCCGTCAATTTCCAAGTTCTTGAGAGATGTCAAAAGTCCAAGGGAAGGCAACCATTGACAATATTTACACTTACTTAAGGTTAAGGACACCATATTCAATAGAAAGTTTTCAGATAACCAACCTGGAAATTGTGTTCCACAATAGCCGGTGATTGACAATTGTTCCAAATGTCTAGAAGGTTGCAGATTCTCAAGTACTTCTCTTTCTTTTATTGAATCCTCATTGTTCACTTTCAAATGCCATTTTAAACAGAGCATCACAAGATGTGTTTTATTCTTCAAATCCTTTGTTAATGCATCACAGGGATCTACAATATTTTCAAGATTTGTAATTGACAGGCATCCATGAAGATCAAGTTGTCCTAGTTGTTGAATATTGAACTCACTACTACTTTTGCCAACCTCAAACCCACCCGTCCATACTTGAAGATTCTTCAAATTTCCTAAAAGCACTAGAGCCTTTCTTAAATAAGTTCCCTTAAGTTCAAGGCGACGCAAATTTGGAAGTTCATTCAAATTCAAGGACAGCTCTTCCAAAAACATACAAGAGTTGAGCTTCAACACTTGTAAGTTATAGAGTGAACACATTGAATCGGGAAGTCTCTCTATGTTTGTAACTGAAAGGTCTAATGAACGGAGATGTATAAGATCGGCTATAGTGTCAGGCACCACTTTTATGTTATGACACTTAGCCAAAGATAAGAGTCGTAAGCAC
>Ga0123341_1005857_pt1 | contig 11035 bp, 14 predicted proteins | sample Turbeapinknodule_FD_89959 | JGI IMG/M metagenome (GOLD analysis project Ga0123341, IMG submission 89959) | Root nodule microbial communities of legume samples collected from Mexico - Turtle bean Mexico pink nodule | ecosystem: Host-associated > Plants > Roots > Nodule | place: Mexico: Nepantla...
AAAAGATGTTTTTTCATTAATAATTAAAAAAAATCTTTATTTTTATAATCATATTAAAAAGCATATAAGATTATGGTATTAATGTGGAGGTCCTCAGTGAATGGGATGCCAAAGAAGCAAAATTTGATTAATAAGAAGGACCTGAAACGCTTATACTTGTTATGGGATCGTAGTGATAATTCAGAAAGTAGTGATGTTAATGTTGAGCAATTACTATAACCTCTCAAGAGTTTTGGGATAAAATTGAATTTATGTAACACAGATCCTGACATAGTTACAGACATATGTATAATATCTAAAATGTAAGATATGAAAACACGAACATATATATTATATAATTATGAATTATATAAATTGACAATAAAGATTTATGTATACAATTATGTTTATTTTTTTAATTGGACATTTCATAGATACATGTCCTACAAGTGTTGGAGTCTGATACATGTCTGAACCTCATAGAACTGAGCAGACCAAACAAATAACACAGGTACTGCTTTCATTATTTGGAGTTACATCTTAAGCACATCTATCGATTCATGGAATAAAATGCATCAACCTGCATAAAACTGGTGAAAAATGCAAAGTATCAAACAGTAGTGAAATGAAGTAGAAGCCCTCCTTTCAGACCACAGCCCTCTCTGGTTTATATTACATAAAATGAATATGAACAAGCCTTACAACACAAATGACAACTCCTTCGCTTGTCCTCGAGAAAACCAAAGGAATGTATATAGTGTACAACCTTGTTTCTACAAAGAAATCTTAAAAAAAAACAGTGGCAACGCACTCCTTGGAACAATATTGGTATACTAACACCATTCAACATAAGCAACATTTACAGTATTACACAGCTACGTAAACACTTTTACTATGACATTTTAAAGACTGTACAAAAATGGAGGAGAAGGATGCACAAAATCAGATGAATTCAAAGCGCATTAGAAGCTTCACATTCTCGTACTTTTCTCCTTTTTGGGAATACAGTGGAACTGCTCGAATTCCACTTCTTAGTTCCCACACGGGTAAGCACGTTTGGCCACCAAAGTCATCCTTCTCAGACATGTCATACTCATGAACTTCTACACGAAGCAGAGCCAGTTCTGGAACAGAAAGTGGAAACTCAAATGCCTTATTCCATGATGGAGACCAATTATCCTCTATGGTCCCAGTTTTTTTCATAACAGCATCACAAGGGACTCCAGCAATCCCCACCTGCATCAGAGTTCGTCAAATATACATAAGGAAGTAAAAATGAATTTATAATATGGATATCAAATCAATGTAACACAATGATCCAGTAGATTATCATAACATACTCTTGCATAGAAGTCAGGGGGTGAGTATTGATCAAAGTGTGTGTGCTTGAAATCATGAAACCATCCTTCCCCCATATATATAGTCACCTAAATAAGAGTAACAAAAGTATAAGCTTTATTAGGATCTAGATTTTGGACTAGAGACACATAGAAAGGAACATCATTCAATTCTCCTGGCAATAAAGCTTTTACTTTCAAAGTTTTCTTCACGGGAAAATCAGCTTTAGGATCAAAGACCTCATCATTAAGACCAGACTCTAATAGAAAATGTGGTTTCTTAACATAACCACATCCTCCATTGGCTTTGAACATTCCCTGCATCAACCAAAGAGATCTACCGTATCCCTATCAATGAAAACTGATTAGTGGACATCTTTCATGACCTCAATATCATTTAGTCAATAACACAATGAGTGATGTTACAATCAGTATAACTTAAGTAATTTTGAGTAAGAAAACATTCACTCTTTTTCACCCTCCGTCTGCACCTCTCTATCCCTTTTTACTTTCTCAAAACTTCATGAAAATCCAATATCACCCACTTCCTGGATATAAATGGAGTAAGCCCAAAATACTGCGAAACACTAGTTATCCTAAAAAGTGCAGCCCTAAATTTTAAATAGTTGTGATGTATAAAAGTATTTATATGTCAAAAACTCCATTATGAACTATTATGTCTCTCTATCTATCTCTTCATTACATTTTATCTCCTATAGTACAAACTTTGTCCCTTTTTCTAGATGTTTAATGGAGTTTAGTGTCCAGTAAACTTTTCCTGACTTTCAAAGTGTAAAAATGCTAGCTAGACTTCAAATGTTTAGTGTAGTATTTTGTTATTTATTCTGTTATTCATACAACTCGTTTTAACACCTTTTCCCTATACCACTCTCCACTAAATCACCCATTACATCTGACACTTCTCTCTCGTTTGTCTCTTTCTCTCTCATTTTTGTAGAATATGTTGTTTAATTTATCATACAGATGACATTTTTCTCCATTCTTGTAAAATTTATTGTCTCGTACAAATAGAAAAATGAAACAGAACAAGTGGGGGAGGAAGAAGTTCAAACCTGCATGTTAAATGCAACCATCTGGGCTCCATGCATCCACCCAATCAATGGATTATAATTTGTTGAGGTAATACGAGTGCCTTTTGGATACACCCTCAGAATATTCCGCTGAGTAAACCTTCCAACAACCAAGAAAAAAACACTTCTCTTTTCATTTGCAAATAAACAAAACTTCCTGATATGGATTTGTTTCAAAGCAGAATAGAATAGAAGGGCTTTGGATATGTTTCAATTTACAACGAATAAGAAAACCATGAGGTATGTCATCTAAAACATAACGCAGTTTCCAATATGGTTAGTTACTGTATCATAAAGGTGCCATTAGCACATGTATTAAGTAGTTAGACACTAAGGCTTTAAACTATCAAAAGAACCTGAAAATCTTATCTAAGAACTATCTAGTTCTGCCTCATATTTCTGACTAGTGAAATCGTAGAATACATAAACAAAAACCCATAAAACAATCAATTTTACCGCAACTTCATTCTAAAATATTGTTATATCCAGTTCATAACAAATTGAGAGCACTCACAACAGAAATGAGTAAGGACTAACACAAAAAGTTGACAATACCTTACAATTTCTTTTCCATGAGTTTCAGCAGCCTTTTCAAGTTGTAGCTCACTTAAACTCAGACGTCTCACTGTATCAGGATCCACTCTGAGACATTCCTTTAACCCACCTTTAGGCTTACCAGCATGAATGGCAATTAAACGTCTGTATTCGTCTGATGCATTTTGACGTGAATTTTCTGCTTCATCAGTATCATCTCCATCATCAAGATCATCTTCATCCTCAATGTTCTACAAAAGATATTAAACTAAAAAATGAATCAACCAATCCCTCCCTTACAAACAGTCTCAATTAGTGTGCAACATTGACCTAGTCTCAGACCTTGTAATCAGAAAGAGTGCCACCTCTCAAACTAGGGACTTCCTTCCCCCATGCTTCTTCATCATCCACAGGCTTTTCCTTTTGTGATTCCTCCTCCTCTTCCTGAACGTCTTTTGCCTCATTGTACTCCTTAGGTGGTTTGGTTGATATGATAATCCTCCTTTTAAGCGATTCAGGAGAAGGAAATTCCTTCAAGCTTTCTGAGCTAGGAGAAAATAGTATGTCTCCAAATGTTCGAGTAACCATCTAAAAATTTGAACAGGATTGACAAATGTCAACTATAAGAATAAGAAAAAGCAATTTGATTTCTCCAAGTTACTAACCTTAGCCACTTTGACCTGAAGATCGGGTGTGAGGTGGTCTTCTAAGGTTATTACAACTGGATATTCTGAGGCAACAAAGGCATACTGCTTAATAGACCTCAAACATTTGATGAGTGCCACAGGAGATGTCAATGTCCTGTATTACCAAAAAAAAACAGACATTTTCAAACTGTTTTGGGAAAAAATATAAATTCAGATTGTCATTAGTAATAATACATTGGAATAGTATCCTTTTCATGCCAAGCCATATTGCACCATTTTGTTTTCAATTAGTAAATACATAAATAAGTCTTCGTGGCATTGCTGGAAACACCATTTCCTCTACAAATTTGTGTTCTCTATGCAATGAATGCTTACGTTGGATGGATTGATTTCTTTATAGAAATACATGAGGAAGGGGAGTAAGGGGCAAGGGAAACAAGGGAGCAGTGTTAAATTCCTGTTTAAAAGTCAGCAACAATGAACCAGTAAACTAACCTTCCATGAAGAACATCCACATCATTCTTTGATGCATTAGGCCATATATCTAATTCAATCACCCTTACACCCTTCTGCAGTGCATTGATGATGGGGAGGTCACTGCAGTCACTGCTAAGTTGGTTCCCAGTTAGATAGGAATTATGACCAGTATAAATGAAGTAATGAGACAACGGTGAAGACATATCTTGGTGCACCTGCAAATGGAATAGTAGAAAGAACATAATCACACAAGCACTACAACCAAAACAACAAAGTTCACTTCATCAAATACATGATACAATATCAATGTCCAATACCTATGCAAAGCAATTATTATTTACAGTATGGAAGATATAGAATTATAACCAAAATGAAACTGACTCAAAATAAACAGAGCTGAAACATCGTATTAACTGTTGAGAATTGAGATAGAGAACTATAGTGACTAATGAGTAGGTAGACCAACATCGGGTGTCTAGATGATACCAACACACAAAACTATAAAAGGTTAGAACATAAAAGACAAAAAACAAAACTTGCATACCAGTGCTTTAAAAAGACTTGTTAAGAAATCATTAAATAAAAAGTTTTGATCGTTGGAATAGTATTAGAATGTGCACTTTACATTTCTAATATAAAAATTCACTCGATCATGTCACTTGCTGATATGAGGGCACTAATTGACATTGTCTAAAAAGCAGAGCATAAGAAGACGATTTATTCATTCACAAATGGAAAACACATGTACATGAAACCAAAAAGTTACCCCAAGAGAAGGTGAGAGAGGTGGATTATTATGGTGACTGAAGAGATAGTTGAAGAAACTCTCAAGATTGAGACCTCTTCGGTGAAAGATGCTGAGATGCTTGTGGCCATCGATGATGGCCTGAGCATCCTCCTCAGTGGCATTCTCCTCCTTCTGCACCTCAACCAAGAAACTGCGGACGTGAGAGGCTGTCATGACGCCTTGCTCATTGGAATAGCGGTGGAAAAGGGTCTTTATCTCCGGAGGGGCCTCCGACACAGGGAGTCTGAAGCGGCGGCGGAAGCAGAAGCAGAAGCTGTAAGTCTGTTTCGACATGCCTTAATCAATGTCTTGCTTCTCTTCACTCTCTGTGTGTCTCTCCCAACCCAACTCCTGAAGAATATAACCAATGGGGTGAATGCGTACGGCGCGCGTACTTTGTAGATACGAACATGGGTGCGTGTGCGTGTTGGGTGTGTGTTGTTCGGAGAATGGATACGTTTCTTGCGTTAGGTGGCAATGAAAAGGTTGTCTTGTCGTGGATACTTTTCCAGAGTCGGAATGAATGGAAGGGACCCACTTCCAACCTCCAATCTTTTAGATGTTGGCCACTTGGCACTTCCCTCTCTTTCTTCAACTTCTTCAGATCAAACCAAATGTGGAATCAAATCTTGTTCTTATCTTCTACATTCTTTAATGCTAAGGAAAATACCAAAACATTTTATGTTAACAGATAACAACACTACACTTGTATAATACACCATTGGGTCATCAAAAGGATGTTAATTTTCAAGTTATAAAAAATAAGAAAACAAATATAAAATATAAAAATAGGATTTTTAATAAAAGCTTCACTGTAAATCTCTTAACAATATTAGAATTTTAAACATGTGTTCATTATTAATATATGAATATTATATATATATGTCTGTGTGTATTTTGTAATTTATTCATAATTGCCTTTAATAAGAATAAAATTTGTATTCATAATTGCCTTTAGTAAGAATAAAATTTGTAAAATAATAAAACACGGATGTATAATGAACACATGTTTAATATAAGGGAGTTTTTGTTGTTTTTCTTAATTTCAAAGACAAAAGTAATAAATAACAAAAATATAAATCTATGAACTAAGTTAGTCATTTATTTATTCTCCAGAAAAATCTAAATAGTTTTTTTTTCGAAAGTTATTCAACTCTTGACACCATCCCTAAGGTGATTGTATTAAGCATCTAGAAAGATATATTCCTGAGTATAAAGTCAACTCAATTTTATATCTGAAACACATCTCCTTGATGATACCCATTTCAGAGATCTTTGCACACATCTGTTGCATTGTTCGTCCAAAACACACATAATGGGAGGATTGAGAGAGCGGTTGATCCATCCAAACTAGAAAGTTAGGTTCTGTTCCGAACTCAAGTCGTCGGGCAGCATCGTTAGGATCAATCACCGCATCTGAGGTATTGTCCGTTTTGGAAGTCGGTGCTCCGTCATGGTTTTGTCCTTAAAAGGCGCCTCAAAGGATGAAGGGAGGAGGGAGTATATAAACTGCCTTTGACCTCAATTCCTGAGCGATGTGAGACTGTATTGGCATACGGGAACAGGTTCCCAGTTCTGGTTCTGGAAATGATTGTTCTGACGATAAGAGTGAAACACTAATCTCAAAAATAAGTAATAAACAAGGCCAGAAGAGAGATCGATGAACTTTTGCTCTGCAGATGACATTCATTGCTACTAATGGTTCTTGACAAATGAAGTTGCTTTTTTGTTCATATAGGTAAATGATTCAATGAATCAAGAAGTAAATCAAGAAGTATTTTTCTTTTATGCAGACATTATTGGAGTATTTGAAAACACTCAGTAGCTAGACGTGTATACGAGTTTAGGCGTGGAGAAAATCTCTGTATTTGGTATGGACATTTAAAGTCGTTTATGATGTCTAAAAAGGATGCATTGTCACGTTCCAATTTTACGACTGAGATCATATTAGTTATGTGATATGCCCATAAAAAGAATGTAATGTGATATTTTCGTGGAGGAAGAAAAGGAAACATATGTTCTATGATCTGTGTCCGCTCTAAACCATTATCATGAGAATCTATGATAAAAATTAGCAAAATACTGTCAAGACAAGACGTTGGAACTGGATTTTTAGCAATCATACTGGTAATAGACCAATCTTTAGGACCACCACAATAACCAGAATAATGTTAGAAAAAGGCAAATCATTAGTGCATCGTAAAAGTGTGACACTCAAATATTTAATTGTACTATGGAGACTTTCACTCTCGAGAAAAACAAATGTTTCAAGCAGAGGTGGTAGCACCATGTTGTGTGGCTAGGATGAAAAACCTCCATCACCCTAGATTCATGGATCTTTTTTCCATTTAGAATGTATGGTACAACATTCGGGTCTATATTATGGCTTTTTGGTTCCATGCAAAGTTTTAAATAGTGATAGTAGTTTGATTTTGATTCTTGATACTACAGAATGATGGTGAACGTGATTACAACTGTGGTCACGACACAATTGCTAACATTCCCGAAAACCATTGACATTGTGGCTTCAATAGTAGTTGCAAACAGCAATTTAGAACGATCTCAGGTCTTGAATCAGTATATACCATAAACTTGTTTGCTATAAGTATGATCTAAGAGGCCCCTGTGACAATATTGGAACTTCTTATACTGTTTTGTATTGATGTTGATGATGCAGAAAAATGACATAGTAAATCCAAAAATACAATTGCAAATAAGCAGCTCATGATAAAGATAATTATCATTACAATGGCCTCATATCCATTATATTATATTATTATAGGCTGATCCTGTAATTCATCTAAACTGAAACCGCATTAAAAGCTTCACAGATTTAAATTTGTCACCCTTTTCATCATATAGAGGGACAGATCGGAATCCAGATTTTAGTTCTGAGACTGGCAAACACGTCTGTCCACCAAAGTCATCCTTTTGACGCTTATCATTTTCTCGAACCTCTATGCGGAGCAAAGCCAGCTCTGGAACAGTCAAAGGGAAATCAAACTCTTCTTCCCAGACAGGAAACCAATTATTTGAAATTACCCTTGTTTTCTTCTTGGCCATATCAGCAGGAACTCCAACGATACAAACCTGTGTATAAATTGATCAAATGTTTAGCATATGGACAATAAACTTGTGTGTCTCGCTTCTATCAGAATTCTAGTCATGGCCAACCAAAACATTTTTTTACAAAAGTGTTAAATGAGTTGTAGAGGAGGTTAAATGAATTGTAAAATGTCTCCTCACACCAACAAAAGTTCAACTATGTCCATTGCGATATTCGTACTTCCCAATCTGCAATATTAGCAGAATTACCCAACTTACCTTAACGTAAAAGTCTGGTGGTGAGTAAGTATCAAAGTCTGTTGGGCTGAAATCTAAGCTCCAACCGTACCCCGTGTAGACTTTTACCTATAGGCAGAGGAAGATGGTCAGATGTCACCAAACTAACTGATTCTCTTTTCTATGTAATATCTCACCTTTAATGTTGTCTTCACTGGCAATACTATTTTAGGATCAAAAACCTCATTATGTGGACCTTTTCGAATTAAAAATTCAGGCTTTTTCACATAACCGCACCCTCCATTTGTTCTAAACATTCCTTGCATGTACCAAAGTGATTTACCATGCCCCTAATAAAGGCAACACCATATTAGCAGGTCAGTATATTGGTGTTGAAGTTTAAGCATAGAAATAATGTGCATTGACACAACTTATTTTATTTCAATAAGCATGTAAGATTGCTTCACAATAAAGAATAGTCCAAAGATCTAACATTGATTCACTAGTTTCCTGCTTTAAAGTTCACATACACCAAGAGATATATAATAAATACTGCAGGTAGTACGGATAAAAATTATATATAGTGGATAACCCTTTGAAAAAGGACACGGTGATCATTAGTCTCAAACCTGCATGTTAAACGCAACCATCTGAGCTCCGTACGTCCACCCTATGTGTGGTTTGTAATTTGAGGAGTTGAGACGTGTTCCCTTTGGATACACTCTGAGAATATTGTTCTGCGTAAACCTGGAAAAAGGCATAAAAGTATGTCGTATAGTTAGGAAGTTTTAAACTGCCAATAAAAATTTGCATTTGCCATTAGGAAACTCCAGTGTTAGAAACCTACCTGACAATATCAGCTCCATAAGATTCAGAAGCCTTTTCAAGTGCTTGCTCACTCAAGCTTAAGCGCCTAACTTTACCAGCAGCTTTTAATTCGTCCTGTATCTCACCCTTCGGTTTTCCAGCATGGATTGTAATCAAGCATTTGTACTCAGGTGAACTCTGCTAGAGGGATTTTTCATCATATAACATGCATTCAAATCATCCTCAGTTAGGAGGGAAAGGATAACGTAAACGTGCAAAGCAGATAAAATTATATAAATCAAATGACACTTGAGCATATAACATAGCTCAAGAAATTGGGAACTTAAAATTTAGGTAGAAGGTCATAAGTCTCAATTCTATGGATTTAGGGAAAAACTATAAATCAAGTTTTGTCAATATGCTCACCTTATCATCAATTCCTTGTGCATTAGTATTGTCTGGCAATGAGGAAACCTCGTCATCTGATTCCATTTCATTGGATTCAAGAAATTCTTTTGGTGGTTTTGTTGATATAAGAATTCGACCTTTCATTGATTCTGGTGAGGGGAATTCCGTCAGAGAATCTGTCTGAGGGATGTGAAGCAATTCTCCAAATACTTGTGTGGCCATCTACGTATAAGAAGTGGAAACTCACATTCAACACCTAATAAAATAGGGATGTGAAGTAGATGCTTTGGGGGAGGGGAGAATAAAAAGGAGTCCGACCTTTGCAACTTTAGCTTGAAGATCTGGAGTAAGGTGATCTTCTAAAGTTATAACGAGTGGGTACTTAGATTTAACAAAAGCATACTCTTTTATGGACTTCAAACATTGGAGGAGTGAGACAGGAGCGGTAAGAGTCCTGTAATAGTTCAGAAGAACGTCTATAAGTAGTTTTACAATGTTGCACAATATAAATATCTCACAAAACTACAAAGATCGAAATATTAGAAAGGACAATCAATTGAACTGAGGATAGGCTAGCACCTTCCATGAACTACATCGATATCATCTTTATCCGAATTTGGCCATAAATCTAGTTCAATTACTCTCACACCTCGTTGCAAAGCCTTTATGATTGGCACATCACTGCAGTCACTGCTCAGTTGATTGCCGGTCAGATAGGAATTGTGCCCAGTGTATACGAAATAATGTGACAATGGAGCATTCATATCATGATGTACCTGGAATAAGACATCATTCATTCGTATTACTCCCCAATGAAATGAGAAGACAAAAAATATACATACTATATGCAAAGAATAAGACTACACTAAATTCACCAAAATAAATAAATACACAAGCGCCACTAATTTTTACTTTATTTTATTGAATGGATTCCTTCAATACTTTTCTGTTCATGTTGGCTCTCTGACACTGTAAACGGGTTTTAACCAATATATAATGGAGATTTAATTTTAGACACTGGTGAAACTGTACAACTATTGATTGTTCATGATCATTGTCAGATTAACAAATGAAACACCTACAGTTCCAAAAGTTTGATCCAATTTATTAGAGATTCTTGCAGTAGATAATTATCTGAGACTGATTGGGATAGTGCACAGCATATACAACAATTTCTCCCAAATAAACCCTTATTCTTCCTGGGAATTTGCTGGATTTGAAAATAGGGTATGCAGAGAAGAAAACTGTGTGTGAATATTAATTTTCAGAAATGAAAGCATCAACTCTTCTGTTTTTTACTTATTTTTCCATCTATCCGTTATCCAAATTCCCGTTCTGCCTTTTAGTTGGGGTTCATTTTGTCATAATATTCATGACTTATGATACCTACTCAATTACAGCATAAAACTTGCTATAAAAAAAAACAGCATAAAACTGTCTGCTACACAATATCCACACAAAACAAAACCCTATTACTCAGTGTTACTTACTGCTGAGAAATTTCAAGATTGAAAAATATGCATACATGAGTTAAACAAAATCCATTTTTAATCAAATTTGTGAAAATTTGTGAATCAATTAAAACTAATTCACACATTCAACAAAAAATATTTTTTAAATATTATTTTGATTTTTTTTTCTTAGAACTAAAAAATGTAAAATATTTTATCATTTTTTTAAACAAAA
>Ga0123341_1005859_pt1 | contig 11035 bp, 7 predicted proteins | sample Turbeapinknodule_FD_89959 | JGI IMG/M metagenome (GOLD analysis project Ga0123341, IMG submission 89959) | Root nodule microbial communities of legume samples collected from Mexico - Turtle bean Mexico pink nodule | ecosystem: Host-associated > Plants > Roots > Nodule | place: Mexico: Nepantla...
ATATATATATATATATTATCGTAGGAGAGGGAGGAAACAGTTTTATGAGCAAGAGTAAATTAAACAAACAGTTTGTTTTGTCCTTTCTTCTTCTATGTATATCACTTAACAAAGCGTACTCTAAATAAATTTTGGTGATGAACTTCGTAAATTTTCTTCACAGTTAGTAAATTTATAGATAAACAGTTTTTCTTTTCCCACTACATTCTAAAAAACCTATAGTTTAATGCACCTTTTTTTCTCTCTTCCCTTTGTATAAAATAAAATGTAGTGGTTAGGGGAAATCAATGTCGATAAAAACATTTATCTTCTACTGTAAAAGAAAAAGAGTGAAATATGGAAATGCAAGAAGCAAAATAATTTGTACAGCTAATAGGAAAGTTCTACATTCTACGAGATCGAGAGAAATTACAAGAGAGAATAAAAGAAAATGGCCAAATCCTAACACAAACAAACTTACTTAACTCAGCATCCCAATGAAGAGAAAAACAAAAAAGAACATACCTTGACAGCAAGGAAAGAAAAAGCAAAAACAAACAAAGAAGAAAGGAGAAAAAAAGAGAAGCTCCATTCCTCTACAAATGTTCAATACTCACCAACCCCATAAGGAACATAATTTGAGCCTCCTTCATTTATAAGTTCCTGGATTACACCAAAAAACAAAGAGACAATTATCAGACATGCAACTGGCTAGTGATCACATCAAAGAAAAACCAAAATAAACACAACAAACAAAGAAAGTCCCGCAGGTGAAGATTGATTTTATATATCATATGACAGTACTGAGCTCGTTAAAAGCTAATCTCTAGCGAGAAAAACCAAAGTAAATAAATAAATAAACACATAAAATTGAAAAAAGAGAGATAAATTTATGACCAGAGAAATTGGAGACGATTCATTGGCCAATGCAGACCTTGGTTCTGAAGAAGCTTCAGTACTCTTGTGAGGCTTCTTGGAGCCAATGTGAGTCTTTCTGAGACCCAACAGGCCCTTCCACCTTGTTGAGGAGGCCTTGGGTGGCTTGAGAGAAAAACCCTGATCACATTCATCGTCATTTGTGAGGAGCTCTTCCTTGAGAGTGGTGGTGGTAGCCCTTTGCTGCATCATCTGGTTGTTGCAATTGTCCTTGTACGACAACAACCTGCCCTTGAAAAAAAGCTCATCAGCACTCATCATGGAGTAATTTGTGACTGAAAATTCGAAGTCTGAGGATACTGCAGGCGCGTCTGATCTTGAGGCTCTTTGTTCTTGTTGCTTCATGGCCTGCTGCACATCCACAAAATCATTTGAGAAAGAGATTCTAGGGCTCATTGGAGCAATCTGATGATTATGATGATGATGATGATGATTATCATCACGCTTGTGCTCCGAGTTGTTGTACATGTCTAAGCATGCCATCAGATTTCACAACACCACATATAAAATAAAAAGAAAACAAAATGGATGCATGCGAGAAGTAGAAACAATAAACTCCACTTGGGACCCCCTCTTTCACACTGTTGCAACCCCACTTACAGCAGATGTTTGTATTTATATGTGTCACAGAAGGGATCTTCCTTTGGATTTTTCTTCCCATCTTTGCTAATAAATACTATTATTTACATGCATGGCATGCCTTGACATGATGCTTTGTCATGACATGTCAATTTGGCTTTCAATGACGGTCAATCTTCAAGATTTGTACTGTCTCCAGTTTACACTGCTCTTCTTGGACACATGTGAATTGTGAATGCGTGGAACTGCCAACAAATTAAGTATTTTAACTGTTCATTTATTTTCCTTCTCGCCCTTTACCCCATGACCATTGGCCTGTTGTAACTGATGCAAAAGCTCTCCTTTTTAGGCCAATCCCTTGTGTTTCATGTTGCAATATATAAACAAAGTTTTGGGAAGATTCGAAGAACTTGCACTTTTAACCATGTCATCTCATCATCCAATGCATAGCAATAACAAAACATATATTATTATGCATTATCTTTTCTTTTTCTTTTTCTTTTGTAACAACACGAATAACAACCAATGCATAACAAAAGGTTTGGCATGTTTTGTTGTTCTCTTCATGAGGTGATGTCATGGAGAAGGAGAGTTGATATATAGCAGTTAGCAAGCATTATAATTTGAGGTACAGAAAGCAACAGCAATGACATTTAAATTAAAGGAATGGGGTATTGAGATAAAGGAGAGTTAAATGGTTGGAATATTTTTGAATCGATGAAAGTTTGAAGGCTCCCACCACCACCACCACCAAAGTGGCACAGTGGCAGAGTTACAGCTTACAGTTACAGAGAGGACCGGCATGCACATGCACATATGCTGTATGCATGCACATTTCATCTCTCATAATTGACCCAACTTTGACTCTAAAATCAAACAAAGCCAGGGAATGAGCTGGCGACACTAACGGATCAAAGTCACCACGTGACTCTGGATTGTCTTTCAATTAGATAATCATATTCAACTTTATTAGGACACACATTTATTAATTCAAATTCAAACTACTAAATCCTCAATATAGCCAACACATATATGGGTGAGGAGGAAGATATATACAACATTTTAGTGGCATCACTTACTAGATCCAAATCTTGAAATAAATTATAAAAATATTTGTTTACTTTTGCTGTGAGTTGAACTGATTCAATTTATTTAATTCGTTCGGGTTTAAAAGGATAGCCAAGCTGTGCCAAGTCATGTTTTTTTCTTCTTTTTTGGTTTTAAGTTGTTTTCATTTTTTGCAGATGTTTGGTTTGGAAACATGTTCAAGACTCAAGTTTTAACTAAATTTTTATTTCAACCACTACAAATGATAGCTTCTGCACAGACATATATCGAGTATCACTAAAGTGTAATGAATCAGACACTACAATATATATCAGATTCAACCTTTTTTAACAGCATTAATCCTTAATGAGTCAACCGTAATAAGTGAAGTTTGAATCACTTTAAAACCTCTATTCAGAGCCAAAGCCCACAAGGGGATGTTTTTATTAAGTTCAAGGTCATATTCAAGTCTTGTATCTATCACTATCTTTCTCTAGCTAGTACACGAGTTGCTTGCATTTGGCTATGTTGAGGCATGTAAATTTCCTTCCCTTCTTCCAAGTTGGACAGCTATGTTGTTCACCAATCAGCAATCACCAATTCATATAACTATTTGAATATTTATCGTGTAAATATTCCTGGTACGCACCAAATGGCTTTGCATTCTAATTGCAACTTCTGTTATGCCAATCATAGGGTGGAAACAAACACAGCTAAAGTCCATGAATCAACAAATGTAATCAATCATACAAATTGTTACTAATAACAACATATCATTATTTGATTTGCAAATGGCAGAGAGAGAGAGAGAAAGAAAAGGGTGAGAGGGGCATAATCTTGAACTCTTGGACTATTGTTCAGAAGTGGAATTACTAGTCTTCAGGACCAAGAAAGCCTGGTAACATGCAGGGAAAGGACACAGACCACTAAAAGTTTATTAACAAAATAAAAAATTTGAAAAACTAAGCTGCAGCAAAGGACAAGGTTGTCACTCACGTGGTTCAGCTCTTTTCAAGTGATTCTGCTAATGGGGTTATGACATGTGGCTGATTCCCACAAATGAAAGCCTTCGAACATGGACCAGTCAAACACATTCGGCAAATTCTTGGAGCTTAAAAGCCTCTTCAATTTGGCCTCATCCCAGTTTTGGTCTTCCATTTCCTTCTAAAACTACTTCCATCTTTTTTCCTCTGATACTAAACCTAACTTAATTCACATTAAAAACTTCTTCTATATTTAATGCCTATGCTCCTTTCCCAATGCCAGATCTCAACAACGAGCTAATTACTAGCCATAGATGATTCTTTTGTGTATAATTTCTTCATAAAAACTTTTATTGAAACAATTGAATAAACTTTTTTTTATATAATTTATACATAAACTAATTTTATATTGTTTGGGTACAAGGTGAATTCAACCATAGAAAGTGGGAACATACTATTTTGATTGAATAACAGGAAGATTATTTAATGTAATATGCAGTGCAATACTTTTTGTAATGTAATTAAAAAGCTGGGAATGGAACCTCATTGTAAAATTGATGCAAAATTGGAGTGAAGATTGTAATATAGTAGTAGTACTGTTTGATCATTGAAAATGGTTACTGTTGAGCATGGTTGGAGGTAATAGTAATAAAACAAATGTGTGAAGAGTAATGATTCTTCTGAGAGTTGTTCTGGAGACAGATATGGACCTACATTTGAAAAACAACTTCCAAAAGTGCTTATGCTGTTAAGAGGCTTTCTTTCAGCCAGTGCTTGCACTGTGATATAAGTTAAAACAGGCCAAGTCACGCTTGCTAAAGCTATTCATTAATTATCCTCACATTTTCGGCTCCCATATTAATTTATATTTTTTTGCTAAGTTGCCAATAATATGTCCCATATATATATTAACATTTTTCAAATTTGGAAAATTTCACATAGATATTGTTAACTTGCCTCTATTTTTATTTTATTTCTTAGTGTTAGATAATGTGTGACTGTCTATTTTTTTTAGTTTTCAATTTGATAATATCATCATTGATTTGTACATCACGTTTTTCTACATTGATATATGTTTAAAAAATAAAATGAGAATCTAGCAAACTCGCCAATTATGAGTTTGGCACTTTAAAAAAAATACGTTATTTTATTATTCTATTCACTCCATATATTAGAAATATTTTTATAGGATAGGCCAGAAAATAAAATGAAAAAATTTATACGATGTATCAAGCCATTAATTATAGTATATCATACCCTTTATTATTATATTTTTAGAAATTAAAATGTGAGAATAGACAATGACTTTTAAATTTATCATGGATAACTTAATCCTCCAACTCTCTTCATTTTACTATATTTTATAATATGTTAAGGTTATAAATATATACTCTTTATCTCTAATAATACTTAATTACTCACTTAGAAGTATGGATTGAGGATTTCCTCGAAGAATATTTATTGCATGTGTTGTTTTGTTAAAAGGATAATTAATCGTGGACAATTTTCTCACTAATTTAATTTAATATAATGATTAATTATTTTTTATTTTTAAAATTAATTTTTATTTATTAATTTTTTTATAGTTTATAAGGTAAATTGATTAAAACTATCTTCAGTCCCATTGAATTGTACAAAAGATCTTCCTACCCATCTATCAATAATTTTCCACACTTTGATGAACTCCATACAACATAAGAAAATATGGGTAGCATTCTCCAAATCCGCTCCACATAAGATACAAAACCCATTCCCAACCTGTATATCCTTGTGTAAAATATTTTCACATGTAGATATTTCCTCCAAAAATAACTCGTCATGTGAAACATTAGCCTGTGGATAAAACTTTTTCTTTTCCAGAAAACCACAAAATTGAAACAAATATTAAGATTATTTTGTGGGCAGAGTTTGAATAAGTAGATTTTACAGTGTACATTTTTTTATGATATTCTTCCATACTCAATCATCTTCCATATGGATGTTAATAAAGACCTTATTTTAGTCTCTCAGAAATTCATCTAACATATCACTCTCCCATTGGTCCATAGTACCCTCTTTCAAATCAGAAATAGAGAATACTCTTAGGTATTTAGCTATGAGGGAATTTTCACCAAGCCAACTATCCCTCCAGAATTGAATATTATTCCCCTTTCCAATACTCCACCCCTATTATTATGAAACCACTTATCATTGCCACTCCCACAAGCCTTTCTAATATCCCTCCACCACCAAGAATCTAAGCTTGACTCATTTGGTCTCTCTATCCATATTTTGATACTAAAATATCTTTCCACAGTCCTTGTTTTCCTCCAAGCCTCAACTTCCATTTACCTAATAATGTCCTATTATACTCCTAAGATCTTTAATACCTAGTCCCCTTATTGTTTTAGGTAAGCAAAGACTCTCCCACTTTATCCAAGCAATTTTTCTTGAGTCATGCCTTCACATTATAAGAATTTCCTTCATATAATCCTAATTTCTTTTTCAACACCCATAGTCAAATAGAAAATGGATAAGTAATACAATGGGATAGTAGACATAATCAGTTTTATGAGAGTAATGTTTCCAACAACAAAAAAACATATGCTTTCCTTTTTGCACTTCATGCATATTTGGGCTTGATTATGTCTGACCTTAACTTCATTATACAACTCCTTTTCCTCTACCTCCCTAACCATCCCCACAAAGCCTTCAGTTACTATAATGAAAAGTAAGAGGACAATAGGATCACCCTGTCAAGACACTTCTTCCTAATTTTTATAATTATTTCCTTCCAAAAGCATTTTCTCCTATGATTATCCCACATTGTCACACCCAAATATTTGAAAGGTACATTCATAATATTACAGTTCAAAATTTTAGAGAACCCATTAATCATTCTATCCTCCATTCCTATCCTTGTTATGCTACTTTTGAAAAAATTACCTAAAGTTCATAAGCTACCTCAAAATCCCTCAATGCACTTTTGTTTGCCAATATGTTTTATATTTCCTCCTTGCACATGAAAATGTTAACATGCTTATTTGGGTTTGATTATGTCCCACCTTAACTCCATCATACATTCCTTTCTCCTTGCCTCCCTAACCATCCCCACAAGCCCTTTAGTTACTATAATGAAAAGAAAAGGGGCAAGAGGGTCACTCAGTCTAAGATCCTTTGTAAGGTAAAATTGATCGGTAAGTGATCATTAACTAAAATAGATATAGAAGAGGATACTAGGCACCTATCAATCCATATTTTGCCCCAAAACCTATATTCTGTAGCATATCAAAACGAACTTCTCTCTTAACTGAGTCATAGACTTTTGAATGTATTTTGAGCAAGTAATAATTATTTTTCATGACATGATTCATTTCATTATTATCTTTTTTGTAGAATGTAGAAAGAAAGAAATTCACATTTTACTTATTCATAATGTAGATTCCTTAAAAAAATGAATAGGCTGAAACGCAAAACGTTACATGATTTGGTTTACATGAAGTATAACCAACAACTTGCTTAAAGATATAATGTTATGGATGAAATAAACCTTATTGTACCGAATGACATTGATGAGTACAATGAATGGTTAGTAGGACAAATAGATAATTATCATGATAATGAAAAGTGAGAAATAAGTTGGTTTTTAATGATGATCTCACTCTTTTATTTATATATATATATATATATTATATTTCTTTTTACCACGATATTTCTATGATTTCATTTATAACTTCATAAAAGATTTTAGGATCCCAATATCTTTCGTTATGATATTATCTTGATTTGTAGTGCAATGTTGGATGCTTAGTTGGTAGGGTGCTAAGAAACTTGTTTGTGTTTTGTATAAGGGTTGTGACACGTGTGAAGTGTCTCATTTTATTTTATTTATTCTTTGCTGATTAAAAAAAAAAGAATGATATGATATGAATATAGTTAATTTTGTTGATAAAGAAGTTGTCCCTGATTTCTTCAATTGATGCAAACACCCAATGTATGGCCCACCCAGCAATGGTAAGAGAAAAAAACACTTCAAATGAAGGATCATCAAAATGCAGAATCTGTGTGCAGTTGTTTCCTTTGAATTTCCGATACATTGATAGAATAAAACGCCGCAACAGGCGATTTTCTCTCAGTTCAAAACTCACACGGGTTGCTGTAAGCAGATAACTTTGTTTAATTGAGTTAATGTTCTTTCAAGCTCAGTATTGTTTATAAATTTGGGCCTTGGAAGTGGTTGCTTTTCAGAAATTTCTTGGTGGCATCACCGAGAGTTGTAGTACGTACGCAATTCCAACACCATTTTGTTTTGGTTGATTAATGCCTCAAAAACTGTAAACAAAACAAAACTCCATGAGAAGGCAAAGGCAAATGTGCAGCATCTCAGGAATATCTAGGTCACACGAACGTCTATCCAATTAAATTAATTACCAATGAATACGAGTTATGCTCTCCCCATAAAATGCCTGCAACCCCAGTAATAAATCAATAAAGATGCCACTGCCATTAATGTGTTGATACGAACTCAATTTTCTATACTGCTGCTGCATTAAGGTAGGAGAATATATAATCACATACTGCATCAAATGTCCTAAAGTTTTTTTATAACCATTGGTACCAGTTATTTGTTAACTTTTAGAACCTTTAGAAAATTTGTCCTACGTAGTCACGTCAAATCATAATTTCGGGCTTCTGAAAAAACTCCACTATAAATATGTGATGAAGAACCTTGAAATTATTTCTCCTAGTAGAAAGAACAGGAGACTCGTTAGATTAATTAAGAACTGTTTGTTGATTAAACGATTCAGTTCTTTAGGATTTTTTTTTCTAATTGCAACGGAAGTTAAAGAGCTGCTTCAATTTGTCTGTCATGTGCCCTTGATAATTATCTGTCATAACTTATATCTCAAGGTCTCTTCTCTGATTTCATTTTTCTTCACATCATAATTGCAGTTTTTCCAAGCATCATGTATAAGAGATTATCTAGAGTGAGAAAACAACTGGGCAAGGAATCAAAGACAAAGTAACATTAAAATTTACCTTATATATATATATATATAGATATAGATATATCAGAACTATTACACCTGTTACTATAACTAAGCATGATAGTCAGTTAATCACATACATTGGACCAACAAACTACGTACTATAACCATTCTAGCACTCAAGAAAAGAAAAAGAAACTAAATATTTAGAGACACGAACGACATAAACAGTGAACAATATAATCTATGGTCCTTGGTTGTCCCAAAGTCTAAAGACTTAGCCCAGTTTCTTCCCACTCATCATCATCCTCGTAAACTCGTTCAAGTCAATAAAACCATCTCCATTACCATCGACCCCTTTGACCATTTTTTTGCATGCACTAAGGCTGCAACTCTCTCCTAGCCTCTTGAGAACTTGGGACAACTCCTGAGCACTAATCTTCCCATCACCGTTCAAATCAAACACTTGAAAAGCATTCTTGATATCCGCTTCTTTAATCCTACCCTCTCCGTTGAGCATCTCCACGAACTCTCTGAAGTCAATGAAGCCATCTCCATCAGAGTCCATCACCCTAAAAGCCTTGACTGCTTCAGCTTCCCCAATGCCCCTATCTAAAGCCCTTGCAGCAGCCTTGTACTCTTCAAGTGAGATCTTGCCATCTTTGTTGGTGTCAAATTTTTGGAACACCCATTTCATTTCCTCTTCTTTTGGTTGGAAACTTTGTCCTTCATTATTCGATGTTTGTCTTGATATGAAGCTGTTCTTCTGGGCTAAATGCTTGCGTGAAGAGGAGGGCTTCCATGAGAAGCTATAGTTGAACTTGAGGAAACTCAAATTCGACATGTATATGGTTTGTTTTAGGGTACAAAAGGTACACAAATATTAGGCTTAAGTATGATTATGAATGCTACCACATCATGGTTTGTTTATATAGATATATAACGTTCCGCCTTTGGATTCCCTCGAAGCTCAAGATATTTTTTCTGAGAAAAAGTAGTGGAATCTGAATAAAGACTCATTCCAATGCACAGAGTTTAAACTCTAGTTGATATATATGCTTTATGCTACATTCTTTACGATTGTGAGTTTCCCCTCACACACTAGCTTGGTGAAGTTAGAATATTTTTTTGTGGACGGTATTGGTCAATTCACGTAATTGTTAGGTTGAAATGCAATCTATGTTGGACGATTCCTTTCTATCTTTTTCGTAAAACCGTGTATTCACCACATGCCCCCTCACAGAACTCAACGAATCCTATTCTTTGGACAGTTATTAATACGTGATGATGTATATATGCATGTACACGAACCTTTCTTTCTTTTGGACTTGAAGATATGAGAGATAATCATTCCTGTTCTGTATATTTTAATGCATATTCAGTGTTTTATTTCACTTTACTGTTTTTTATTTCATTCATATCAAGTAACACTAGATGATGACACTCGTCTGAAGTTCGCTAATATATTCTCCTTACCACTTTTGCTGTTGAAAACTTTCTTCAGTATATAAACTCACCTAATTTTCATTGAGCCAGCAAGTTGTATAGATATGCAAGCATCAAAGAAAAAGCATGACAAAGACAACAAGTGGCCGAGAGTTTTAAACTGATCCCTCACAATTCTTAATAACAATGTCTACTTCCCATTATTCATGAATACAGGAGCGTTTACAGTAATTTATTGTAACTTATTTCAACTTAATATGACATAGAACTTGCCATAAACCTTGCAAGGATCTTATGATATTTCTATAAGTTGTTGTCAGTTATTTCAATAATATTTCTACGATCATTTACGAAAATAGTTTAGGAACTTATGACTTAAACATTTTACGTAAGTGTTTTGGAAAGAGATTACTTAAAGAGAGAGAATCTAATGCCACTCAAAATAAGTTGTTGTTGCTATTGTCTCTTCAAATATATAACCAACTTATACGTGTGATTATATGATAAATATTACTATTTAGCAAGCACTTAATTAAGTCATTTAATCAAACATGTCTTACGACAAGTACCAACACGTGCTGCTTGGGCTGAAGCAAGCCCATCAAGTGGCCATATTTCAAAAAAGGCAATTGTTTCCTGCACCCAACACTTTTGCACCCAACACAATTTCAAAAATTCCGAAAATACTTTTTATTCCAGAAATGAAAATCCAGAATTGAAAATAATGCATTCCATAAAAGTAGATCTGGAAGAGATTATTGTGTTCTAGATATAAAAGTCCGGAACCAAAAAATCAAAATCTCATTATGAATAAAAAAATTCAGAATTGAAAATAATACATTTTGAAAAAATTTATCTGGAAGAGATTATTGTGTTCCGGAAAAGGGGGTCCAGAATGTAATTTTATATGTACCCTATTTTTTAAGGGTATTTTTGTCTTTTCCCGTGCAATTGCAGTTATATGGTGCAAGAAGCAATTACCTTAAAAAAAAGTCAATTACTATCTGCATCCAATGATTTTGCACCTGCATCTAATCAATTTTGAAAATTTCAAAATTGTCCTTCATTCTAGGATTGAAAATTCGAAACTAAAAATAC
>Ga0123341_1005863_pt1 | contig 11031 bp, 9 predicted proteins | sample Turbeapinknodule_FD_89959 | JGI IMG/M metagenome (GOLD analysis project Ga0123341, IMG submission 89959) | Root nodule microbial communities of legume samples collected from Mexico - Turtle bean Mexico pink nodule | ecosystem: Host-associated > Plants > Roots > Nodule | place: Mexico: Nepantla...
GTAGTAAGGTATTAATAGGGTTGAGTAAACAAATTTAAACTTATCTAAACTATGAAAATTATTCAAAACTAAAATACAATTCACTCGAATTTGAGTTCAATTGTTTTAACCATTTAAGAAAAGAAAACTAAATTAGATTGTTTTTATATAAATTAATTTTTTAAATATTTTAAATTAATTATTATTTAAAAAATTATAACTTTAACATTGAAAATATTAGTTTTGAATAATTTTTTAAATATTTTAAATTAATTATTAGATTCTCGTTACAATTAGATAAAAGACAAAACTATTCTATCACCCCAACTCAACATTCAAAATATATACTAACACAACGTTCACGGGCCTGGAAAGGTTTTGCAAAAATGAGTAAAGATTCTTCTGTAAGCCATGCTCCCTTCACCACTGTCTCAAATAATGCATGCACGTTATGAAAGTAAAATGCTACTATCTATCTGAAATTAGCTTAAATTTCTTTCTTCGTGTGAACAAAACAAAAGTGTTTCCACCACTCTCCCATCCACTTAGACACCCACAAATCACGTGAAACAAACACACCTTCCATCTCCCTGTAAACAAGTAATTCACTTTACTTGTTAATTTTTTTCACCCTAATGCATGGTTTCAAATTATTGCCAAAAATTGTTAAATATGATCTGGAACAGAACAAATATTTTTTCATTCTGAAAACGTATGTTTTATTAGTAAGTTCAGAATAATATTGAAATATAATAATTAAATCACAGTTATGAAACAAACCCTTGTTTTGTCCTCCAAATACAATGAATGGCCTTATTTCCACTGATAATGGTGGGTGTTTAGGTCAATTGTGTCAGTAATAATTGTACGATGGCCTAACAACAATGAAATTATTGGTTCCAAACCAAACACCAGCACACTTTCTCCTCATTATAAATCAAACACATCTTCTTCCTCCCAGTGAAACTAGGCCAGTCAATCGAGCTTAGAGAGAGTGCATGTTTACCTGTGACTAGCTTCCCTCTTTGCTTTCCTTGCTGTGACTGGTTGCTTGCTCTATGTGACTAGTGCAATCTTGCATGTGTTCCGTATCTGACTTTTATCACATTTCTGAGTTTTGGATGCTATCTGCAGTGAAACAATTGAGAAATCCTTGTTGTTTCCTCATTTTTGCAACTATTTAGGAAGAGATCAAATCCTTGTTAGTTTCCCTGTCTATATATACTACAGTTGCTCTCGGGGCAATAGTACATATGACAGTCCCTTCCAATCCAATATGAAGACCTTACTCTCCACCTTATCATATAAATGTCCCCGAAAACAACGGATTCTACAACAACACAGTCCCTTCACAAAACCCTTCACACTCTGTCTTTGGACTTTTCAATGTGCAGGGGACTTCCCTTCTCAGCTTTGTCATCAATGTATCCAAAATGCAACCCTTGATTATCCTCAGAATGCTCATTGGCCAAGCAAGCGGTGAGTTGGTACGATGAGTACACCATTCATTACTCCAACACCTCGTTTTTCTCTATTGTGCCCATTAGATATTGTGCCCATTAGAACTATTGTCGTGTTGAACATTGCTAATATCTCAAACCAGTAAAGTTTCATGGAATTATTGTTCCAAACCATGAACAAGATGCTGCTGTTGGTAAAAGGTTTGCTACAAGGAAAGAAAATATTTCTCTTGATTTCAGAGAGTTTATTGTCGAGCTCAGTGTACTCCGGACCTGTCACCCAGTGATTGTAGAAGGTGTCTGAGTGGAGTGATAGGGGACCTTCCATGGTGCTGCCAAGGGAAGCAAGGAGGGAGAGTTCTTTATCCGAGTTGTAATGTTAGGTATGTATTTCTACACCAGTTTGGGTTCCTGCATCAAAATTTAGATATGAAGATTCAAGATTTTCAGAAGATCCAATTTATCTAAACCATAGTTGTTCAACTAATGTAATTGGTGACTGCACTTTCAAAATGTATCTAGAGACCCTCTTCTCTTTCATGTCTTCCAATGTCACCAATGACAAAATCTCTTATAAGAGCGGTGTGGAGAATACTATGAATGACCTCTTCATGTGCCAAGGTGGCCAAGGTGGTTGCAAAAGCCCATTCCCAGTATTCTCCACACCGCCTGATAAGAAATTTTGTCAGTGGTGGCATTGGAAGACATGTAAGAGAAGAGAGTCTCTAGATACATTTTGAAAGTGCTGTTAGCACTTACATTAATTGAGCAACTATGATTTAGATAAGTTGGATCTTCTGAAAATCTTGAATCTTCATATCCAAATTTTGATGCAGGAACCCAAACTGGTGTAGAAGTATTTTATTGGAGCGATAGAATGGGTATAGGTCATACCTAACATTACAACTCGGATAAAGAACTCTCCCTCCTTGCTTCCCTTGGCATGACCATGGAAGGTCCCCTATTACTCCACTCAGACACCTTCTACAAACACTGGTTGACAAGTCCAGAGTACACAGAGCTAGACAATAAAGTCTATGAAATCCAGAAATATTTGCTTTCCTTGTAGCAAACATTTTACCAACCGCATCATCTGCAGTTTTGTTCATATTTTGGAACAATAATTTCATGTCACTTTCCTGGTTTGAGATATTAGCAGTGCTGAACACGGCAACCAAGGTCTGATGGACACAGTAGAGAAGAACGAGGTTTTGGAGTAACGAACGGTGCACTCATCGTAACAACTCACAGCTTGCTTGGCCAACGAGCATTCTGAGGATAATTGTGGAGTTGCATTTTAGACACATTGTTGACAAAACTGAGAAGGGACATCACCCCTGCACATGAAAAGTCCAAAGACAGAGTCTGAGGAGTTTTGTGGAGGGACTCTGTTGTCGTAAAATCCGTTGTTGCGGGAACGTTATATGATAAGGAGGAGAATAGGGTCTTCAGATTGGATTCAAAAGTATTGCCATTTGTAGTGTTGCCCCGAGAGCAATGGTATATATAGACAGGGTCGGAGTCGGTCTCTGCCTGAGTAGTTGCAAAAGAGAGAAAGCTAACAAAGATTAAGAGGAAGAAAATTCTATAGGAAGTCATGGATGTGATCGGTGGCTCGGATCATGTTTCCTAAATCATTTTTGTGTTTGTTTTAAGATCATGAGGCAAGTCAAGTAAATGGAAAACATAATGAATGGAGAAAAGGAAAAACACAACATTCATTATGGGACCTCTCTCCCATGATCTTCTGTCCTAATCAAATGTACTTCGCCAAATGCTTCCATCAAATTACTTATACTTAAAAACTTTTATTCACGTCCATTAAAAAATAACTTATACTACCAGAAAAATATCATCAACTTATAGTTTTATATTATTAAATATATATTTTAATATTAAATAAATAGTTATAATTAGTAATAATTAAAATACTCTGTTTAAACAATGAAATTAAAATATAATAAATTTCAATTTTACTTGACCATATTTGACATAAGCACCCACGATTATCAGTGGACATAAGGTCATTCATTGTAATTGGAGGACAAAACAAGGGTTTGTTTCATAACTGTGATTTAATTATTATATTTCAATATTATTTTAATATTATTGTCTAAACATGGTTAAAAATGATTGAATTCAAAACTTTTTTTTTTTTTCAAATTGCAGCGGTTTTGCTCTGTGAGTGGCGTTAGTAAGAACAAAACGATGGTTATAGGGTACAATGCCACTATATCTGCCCCGCATATGCATGCCATGTGTCTTCAGTTACTTGAGGAGAATTTCTAAGATCTGCTACAGTCTCCTTCTTTAGAATATTTATATAGGCATAGCAAAAGAAAGATGGTGTGAAGATGTAGAACTGTGACAATGTTCGTTGAAAAGCATTTAGATTTAGGTTCCCCTTATTGAGTTGAATATTTCTAATTCTAGGTTGATATTTTGAAGGATATATGATGTCCGGCTACATGGATCAACTCTTGTTCTGTTTACCAGTCCTTTTGGCTTTTCACATTTTAATCTTTAGTTGGTCATCACAATTTTCCAAATTTGACTTGATGGTTGGAACCCTAGGTCGTGCTGTTGGTGTAGAGCATATTTCTGAATTGGTTTCTTTTTTGATAGAGAATATTCAGAAAAGCGCTGCTGCTACACAATTGAAAGATGGTTCCCTTTCTGTTCATGTTGGTGGTATGGTTTTTCAAGTTTCTGTTTGAATGGAATCTGAAAGATTGAATCTTTTCATTTTAGCACAATAACTGAATGCAATCCTTGTTTCTAACATAGGTTTTAAACACATAATGTCGTAGTTTGGATACGTATAGTTCTGTAGAACGGTGAAAAATAACCTGTTTGTCAGGATTTTCAATTTCTTTGATGTTGAGTCCATTAAAGTGCATTGTTCTTGTTATGGTTATCTGAAATATCCGTGTGACATTGTATGCCCGACAATAGAATCTACTGGATCTACTATTATTTTTTAACCAGTTAAATAAACATCTACTTGGGATTATGGATTGGAGGATTGATAATTGTGGTGTTGACAGATGGGAGGCAAGGTTGGCCAGAGTTTGCACCTTATGATGCCATTCACGTTGGAGCAGCAACACCAGAAATTCCCCAGCCACTTATTGACCAGTTGAAGCCTGGAGGTAGAATGGTGATTCCTGTCGGAAACATATTTCAAGATTTAAAGGTGGTGGATTGGCATTCAAATTGTTTTGCATAAGCAGCTTAGGAATAATCAAACACTTTGAAGTTTAGTACATGAGTGATGTGAATTGAACCAATCTTAGTTTAGAATAGACGTGTAGTTCTAGTTAACAACGCAACAACCAAATGTTAATATTATTATATTATAATTATGACTTAATATTTAGTTAATTACCTAACTATGATGACCAAGCTTGGTTGTAATTAGTTATGATTTTTTTGTCTTGTATCAGAATGAATTGTTTTGTTAATTCAAATAAATTATACATAAGTTAGTACTTATAACTAATATGTCAATTCCTGCTTCCTGTTATTTGAATATATCAAGTTTCATGAATTCTTAAAGTTAGAAAATGAAATTGGAAATATTATGAGATAAGAAGATATAACGCATTGTGGGCAATATAGTTAAAAACGCGAGTAAAATCGAAAAATCATACTATGCAGCGAGTTCGAACGTCAAACCAAGATGACTCAAACTCTAAACTTTTTTTAGTTTCAAACGATTCTTGATTGATCGCTACATTACACTTTGTGACGATTATAAACATCACTTTGTACGAAAATAATTGTAATCGTATACACATTTTTTTAGTGTACCAAATTAAAACTTTTAAAATTTAATAAACCAAAATACAAAATCACTAAAACATAAAAACATAAAAATTATTAAAAGTAATATTTAGTTTTAAAATTTTACTAAGCTTAACAATAATGCAAATTAATTTATTTTGTTATAGACAAACCAGGTATTGAGTGCTTTAATTGTCACAAGGTCACTTCTAGTCAATATTCTTATAACCAGCCAATATAAAAATGAAAGAAAGGAGTTCAAAGAAAAATTAAGCTTGGAGTTTGAGATGAAAGATCTTGATCCAACACGAAGAATACTAGGAATGAATATACAAAGGGGTCAAAAGGTTAGGTATTGTTTCTATGTCATAAAGGATACTTGAAGAAAGTGGTTTAGACCGAGTACAAATAGAATTGTTGTAGACAAAAATATTCTCTATCATTTCATCTTTATTCTTCACAAAATATGTTTTGACTATATTAGTATTTTTGTACTTACTACATGTCACATATTTTTCAAAAAAATCATATGTTTTTAGTTTTAGAGTGATAATTTTGAAAATTATTACTAAAAGAAGGAATACAGATTCTTATGAATATATCATTAAAAAATTTGGATGAAAGGAATTGTTTTTCTTGCTGATATAAGTGACATCTTCAACCATCATTTAGATTGATTCAATTGCAGTGCTAATTTAGAATATTTTAATTCAAAATTTGTTAGGTTTGGAAAAAAATGGAAGGATCAAACAATGTGCATATTAGATCCCACTATAAAAGAAATATATTCTGAACAAGAAGTTATTAGATGCACTCAAATTGGTTTATTATGTGTTCACCAAAATCCTGATGCACGACCAACAATGATGGAAGTTGTTTCATATTTTAACAATAATTTGATTGAATTGTCAAATCCAGACTAACCTTCATTTTTCTTGCATGGCTGCACCCCATTTTCCACCTTCCAAACTTACCAATGGTTGCAACCCATTTTCCATTAATGAAATGCCAACTAGCCATTTTCTTCCTCAATAATAAATTGTTTTTCCAAAATTTAAAATTTCTATAGAATTAGTAGTTATAGTAACATGTAATGGTCTTATGTCGTTTCTATCCGATTAATGTTATTTACTTCTAAGAAACACTCAATTTAAAAATTTAGAAAAGAAATACTATGATATATTGAATTTTTGATATCTTTCAAGAGATAATCTTCCTATTTAATAAAAAGATTCTAATGTAGTATTGTAAAAACAAATTAAAAAAATGTTGTAATAAAATGTAAATTCATCCTGGAAAGAGGTCTCACGAATTTTTTATGGTGAAAAATGTTACTTTTTGTTATCATCACGTGAGATCAGAGGAACATTAGCGCCTCGTGCGACCAGAATTATTATCGTTCCATGTGATTAAAAGAATATTATTGTCCTGTGCGATCAGAATTATTATCATCCCGTGCTATCAGGATTATTATCGTCTCGTGCGATCAGAATTATTATCACTCGTGTGATCAGAATTATTGTGGCCCCCCGCGCGACCGTAAGAATATTATCGCCCTGTGCGATAAGAATTATTATCGAGCGATCAGAATTATTACAGTTCAATTTTGTATACTTGATTCAGCTAGTCATGAAAGTGTCACCTTGGAACCTTTGCACTTTAGTTTGGTAGTAATTATGTTATATCTTTAGAATTATTAAAATACATGAAAAACAAGGGAGTACAAATAGAATTGTTGGAACATAGTACGTTTCAGACAAAAAAAATTTCCTATCATTTCATCTTCACTTCTTCACAAAATATGTTTTGACTATATTAATATTTTTGTAGTGCTCACATGTCTCTGGAATATGCAATACTTAGACATTTTTTAGAAAAGTTAGATGTTAATACAACTTTGTCATGAGCGATAAGAATTATTATCATCTCGTGCGATCAAAATTATTATCTCCCCGTGCAATCAAAATTAAAATTATAATCGCCCTATGCGACAAAAAGAAGTTTATCGCCCCACGTGACCACAAGAACATTATTGCCCCATGCTATCAAAAGAACATTATCGCCTATGCGATCACAAGAACATTATTGTCCCGTGCGATCATAATTATTATCGCCCAGTGCGATCATAATTATTATCGCCCAGTGCGATCATAATTATTATCGCCCCATGCAATCATAATTATTATTGCCCCGTGCGATTAGAAGAATATTATCGACCCATGTGACCAAAAGAATATTATCGCCTTGTGTGATCAAAAGAACATCATCACCTCGTACGACCAAAAAAAAATTATCAACCCGTGCGATTAAAATTATTATCGCCCAAAAGACCCTTTACTAGGAAAGTGTCTGGCCAAATTGTTTAACGCGTTGTTATGGTATGACGCTTGTATTATTTCTTTAAGTTTAATTGTCTTAATGTTTTTCTATCATTTTGTTTCTTAAATTGTATATACAGATAACTTTGAGTGAATAGATGACACAATATACTTAGTGAGAATTCTCTACATATATAAATTTTTAGTGAATAAAATGTTTTCTTTCAATATTATTCTTGTGTTTGTTATTGTTGCTTACCTAACAAATATTTCTTCATTCAAAAAGCACATTTAGTACATAATAGTAGAACTAGGAATATTGTGTATTATTTATCTGTTACAAAATATCAACAATTAATTCTATAAAGTGACATGATATTGTTTATAAAATAAGTAAATTTTAAACATTATCCATATATATCATGATCAATTGACTATACTTTATTTGTGTTAATTATTTTGCAGAAGAAAAAAAGCACACTTGCGAATAATGATCATGATCTTAATTTGTTGCGCATGAAGGTTGTTCCAAATCAGAATTAAGGGGATGTTGGTTATTAATTCATATTTTATTAGACTTAAATGTTGGTTATTAATTCAGATTTTATTACTCTTAAATTATTTAATTATTTACCGTTACTATTGCATTAATGGTCAATTTAAAGGTTGTTAGTATTCCTATTTTATTAGCTTCCAAGTATTTGTAATTTTATTATATATATATTACTGAAGTAAATCAAAATGTATCAATTCAACAACAGTTTTTCAATTTCGTGCAATTACGTTCAATCAGTTTCTACAACTTTTTGCCTTCCGTTATTTCCTTCAATTAGTTTCAATACCTTTTGGGCTACTATTTGATAAAGAACAAAGGAAGAAAAATTCTTAAAACTATTCTAAAAGAAAATTGTAAGTATTCTTGAAAAAGCATGTTAAACTTATGCCTTTTAAATTTCAGGATATTTAGCATCTTTCTTAATTTTACAATTTAATTTTGTATACTTTATTCAGTTGGTCATGGAAGTGTCACTTTGGAGCCTGTGCAATTTAGTTTGGTAGTAATTAAAGCCGCAACGAACAACTTTTCAAGTGAAAATAGGATCGAACAATGTGGATTTGGAGAAGTTTATAGGGTGAGAAAATATGACGTATTAGTTTTGTCTTAATCTTTTCACCTAAATGATGATTTAATTCTTAGGGTATTCTCCTTGATGGTCGACAGATAGTAGTAAAAAAAACTCTCAAAAACCTCTAAGCAAGGTGAAAATGAATTCAAGAATGAAGTTTTATTGATAGCCAAACTTCAACACATAAATCTTGTGACATATAAGCAAGGGAGTCTTGGCTACTTTTTATTTGGTTTGACGCTTTCTACCATTAATTTCTCTATCGTTATTTATGTATAGATTGTGTGTTATATATTTTACACTTACATCTCTCACTTGAATTTGTAGATCCTCAACAAGCAAATTTGTTAAGGTGGTATGAATGATATAACATAATTGTAGGGATTGCTCGAGAAATTCTTTATTTACATAAATATCTCGACTCAAAGTCAAACATCGTGATCTTAAACCTAGTAATCTTTTATTGGATAGAAACATGATTCCAAAAATTTCAGATTTTGGTTTAGCTAGAATTATTGAAATACATGAAGACCAAGGGAGTACAAATAGAATTGTTGGAACATATTACGTTTTAGAAAAAAAAATTCCCTATCAGTTCATCTTTACTTCATCAACAAATATGTTTTCACTATATTTGTACATTTGTAGTGCTTACATGTCTCCAGAATATGCAATGCTCGGACATTTTTCAGAAAAGTCAGGTGTTAATACAACTTTGTCATGTGCGATCAAAATTATTATCGCCCCGTACGATCATAATTATTATTGCCTCGTATTAAAATTAGCATCGCCCGTGCGATCTTAAGAATATTATCGCCCGGCGCGAACATAAGAACATTATCACCCCATGCTATCAAAAGAACATTATTGCCGCATGTGATCAGAAGAACATTATCTTCTCATGCGATCAGAATTATTATCGCCCCATGCGATCAGAAGAATATTATCGTCCTGTGCGACTAGAAGAATATTATTGAAGCATGCGATCAAAATTATTATTGTCTCTTCTTATCAGAATAATATTATCGCCCCGTGCAATCAAAAGAATATTATCGCCCCGTGTGATCAAAAGAACATCTTTGGCCCATGCGATCAAAAGAACATTATCAACCTATGCAATTAGAATTATTATCGCCCAATAGACACTCTACTAGGGGAGTGTCTTGTTGTTTAAAACGTTATGGCCTAACGCTTGTATTATTTGTTTTAGTTTAATTGTTTTAATTTTTTTCTATCATTTTGTTTCTATACAGAGAACTTTGTGTGAATAGATGACACAGTACAAATAAAACTGTTGGAACACAGTCTGTTTAAGACAAAAAAAATCCCAATCATTTCATATTTACTCCTTCACAAAATATCTTTTGACTATATTAATATTTTTGTAGTGGTTACATGTTTCCCGAATATTCAATGCTCGAATATTTTTTAAAAAAGTCAGATGTTTTTAGTTATGGAGTGCTGATTTTAGAAATTATTACTGAAAAAAGGGGAATACAAATTCTTATGATCAACCACATGGTACAGGTGACGGCCTCTTAAGTAATGTAAGTATATCATACGAATTGTTGTTCTTGCTGATATAGGTGACATCTTCAATCATCATTTAGATTGATTCAATTGCAGTAATAATTTAGAATTTTAATTCAAAATTGGTTAGGTACGGAGACAATGGAGGGATCAAACAATATGCATATTAGATCCCACTATAAAAAGAAACATATTTTGAACAAGAAGTTATTAGATGCACTCAAATTGGTTTATTATGTGTTCAATAAAATTTTGATGCAAGACCAACAATGATGGAAGTTGTTGCATAGAAATCATTTTAGACGAACCTTCATTTTTCTTGCATGGAAAAATGATTCAAAATCATTTACACCTTCCCAACAACATACCAATGGCTGCACCCCATTTTCCATTAATAAAATGACAACGAGTCAATTTCTTCCTCAAAATAAATTGTTTTTTCTAAATTTCAAGATTCTATAGAATTAGTAGTTAGTAACATGCAATGGTCTTATGTCTTTCTATCCGATTAATGTTATTTACTTCTAAGAAGCACTCAATTTAAAAATTTAGAAAAGAAATATGTGATATATTGAAATTTTGATATCTTTCCTGAGATAATGTAACCTATATGACATGTAGTTAAATTTTATTATATAAACTCACTGTGCTAATTTTTTCCATTACATTTTTTATTTTAATACACTACGTTTCCATTATGATAAATTAATTAATTTTTCCTTTATTTATTTTGAGTTTTATAGTGAATAAAGTTTGTATATTAAATATTTTCAGGATATATAGTAATAAAATAAATTAATATGCATTATTGTTGAACATAGTAAAATTTTA
>Ga0123341_1005867_pt1 | contig 11029 bp, 10 predicted proteins | sample Turbeapinknodule_FD_89959 | JGI IMG/M metagenome (GOLD analysis project Ga0123341, IMG submission 89959) | Root nodule microbial communities of legume samples collected from Mexico - Turtle bean Mexico pink nodule | ecosystem: Host-associated > Plants > Roots > Nodule | place: Mexico: Nepantla...
TCTAATATCTAAATACATTATTTTTCATTTTAAACTACTGGAAAATAGATAAGTCTGCAAACAATTAATGTGAGAAAAAGCAAAACCAGAGGGTGCATTTCAAAATTAGTTGAAGAGAAAACAAACAACTAGAAAAACTAAAAGTAAAATAATATTTGATTTAATCTTGTTTTTAGCTTTGGTTGAATCAGATATTACAGAGGTGGTGGTGAAATTATGCAGAAGCAGTGATGAAAAAAGGGTTTTTGTTTGTGAGAGGAGAATTGAGATGTGTTGTAAAGGAGTGCAGTAGGTAGTGGAAAGGGTTTTTGACAACTAATCCAAGTCTATGACAGTTGCTGCCAAAACCCTCACAACACCACACTTCACTGCATTGCTTCACACATTTTCACAGTCAGAGAGAGAGAGAGAGAGATAAAGACCCTAACCCTCTCACTTTCCTTTTATTAAATGAAACACTGTAGCTATGGCTCTATTTGTCGGATATTCGTGTTACACGCCTCCAAATCATATCAAATCAACTGAAAACCATTACTAACTTATTAATGCATATTTTATATAACCAATACATGCTACTATACACCTAATAGTAAGTATTTTTTTACCTTATACCTTGAAACTCATTAACCTATGTTGTAGGTTGAGTTGTCAGATTGTGTTTTTCTTGGAATTGTCTTTTTTTGGAGATAAAAAGAGAGAGAGAGAGAAAGAAACCTTGTTAATGATTGTTTGTTTATTTATCTTGTACATTAACTTATGTTGTCTAGGGGGAGGGCCTGAATCAATGATCCCCACAAACACAGTGAAACAAATTATGAATAAAGAAGATGAAAAATGAATAAAAGCTAAGGCAAAGCAAAGGAGAGTGAGTGTGGGGGAGTGTGGGTTCTGTACTGTCTTAAGCCTGTCCCCCCACCCAACACACATACACAATATCTCTCTATCTCTCTTCTTCTCACTCTATCTCTATGACTCTTAACAGTCTAAATCCAAAAGCCACTACCACATTGGCTTTTCTTGCCTTTTGCTTATGTGCTTCCTATGCAATTGTCTATGTCTGCTCCTTCTGCTCCCCCTTCTCAGTACCTGCAAATGGGGGTGGAATCATACGTTGAATTTCTTGTTATTATTTAATATTCTTCTCTCTTTCTACTCTCTTCCTTCTTTTCTTATCTTTAAATCCTGTCTGGGTATCCTTCTCAACATGACTTTTCTTGTTGTTTTCTGTTCATCCACTTCCACTCTCCCCTTGATTTAACACTGTGGTGCCCCTCCAAATATGAATTCTTTCTCATAAATTAACCTCCTTTCCGTGGTATTTATGCTTTCCACTTTCTGGGGTTTCCTTTTCTCAATTCCACTTGCTGACACTCTTTCCCTCCCTTGAAGCTGTGAATTTTCTGGTCGGGGTGTTTTGGTTGCTTGTTTGTACTTTTGCCTTCCATTTGAGTCTCTCAAGAGCCTACACCACTAGGTGTTCATGGAATTTGATCTGAACCATGAAGTGACTGAGGTTGAGAAAAATGCATTCTGTGATAGGGAATGTGAGAAAGATGCTGGTGTTAGTTGTTGGTCCTCTTCCACTTCTTCATCTTCTAGTTCCTCTTCAGCTCGTGTATCCTCTTCTTACCTTGAGCTTTGGCATGCTTGTGCTGGCCCCCTCACTTCTCTTCCCAAGAAAGGAAATGTAGTGGTCTATTTTCCACAAGGTCACTTAGAACAGGTTGCCTCTTTCTCTCCTTTCACACCAATGGAGATTCCCTCTTACGATCTTCAGCCACAGATCTTTTGCAGGGTTGTCAATGTCCAGCTACTTGTGAGTGCTGAATTCTCCTCTTAGATTCACTCTTGTTTTACTGAATTTCATTTTGACATGTTGCCATTTACTTGCTCCTTGCATTGCCTCTATTGTTCATTTTGTTTTGCTAAATTGTCACTTTCCGGAACAGGCCAACAAGGAGAATGATGAGGTTTATACACAGGTTACTTTGCTTCCTCAGGCCGAGGTTGGTTTTCATTTTGAAGTTATTTATGTTTTGGTGTGTTTCTAACTTGTTAGGGTTGGAATTTGATGCATCTTCAGGGGGGACTAGTTAATTTTTTAGCTTCTTTCATTGTTTAATTAGAAGAAGGGATATTTTCTGAGCTTAAAATGTTAAATGATGCACCAATTGTTCCTTTAAAGTATCACCTCAAATAATTCTGAATACACTGGATTCTTTTCAGTTGGAAGGGATGAATTCAGAGGGCAAAGAACTTGAGGAATTTGGAGCAGAAGAGGAGGGAGATGAAAGATCACCAACTAAATCAACCCCTCACATGTTTTGCAAAACACTAACTGCCTCGGATACCAGCACACATGGGGGCTTTTCTGTTCCTCGTAGAGCTGCTGAAGACTGTTTTCCTCCTTTGGTGTGGCATCTTTCAACAGCATAATATTAAGTATTAACACTTATAAAAAAGAAAATGAAAAGTAAAATATATCAAATTTCTTCCATAAGTTAAACTAAACTTTATGCATCTCAACTGTTGGAAAAGTTAGATGAGAAAGATTCTATTCAAGTGCAAAAATTTGATTGTATATCCTTGATTAAGTTGGTGAACTATCTGTTTACGTTTACTGCTACAGGATTATAAGCAGCAGAGGCCTTCACAAGAGCTTGTTGCCAAAGACCTGCATGGTGTGGAGTGGAAGTTTCGTCACATTTACCGAGGTAATGTAATTTGAAAAACTAGGTGTGAGGTGTGAGTATGTGACTTCATATATTGACTAATAAGGCCACATTTGATTCACATTGAGAATCAATTTATGACACTGTAGAACATTCTAATATAAAATTTGTGGCTAAAATTAACTTGGACATACATCTAAATCATGTTCAACTGTTCAAAATCAATTCTACTTAGATCTAAACCAAACACACTAATTGGTACAAAAAATCGATGTGGTAATATTTCAGGTCAGCCAAGGCGGCATCTACTCACTACTGGCTGGAGTATTTTTGTAAGCCAAAAGAATCTTGTTTCTGGTGATGCAGTACTCTTTCTAAGGTAATATATCTATCAGTATAAGTATGTTCATGTACGGTGAAAGTTTAGCTACTCTTGAAGCAGTAAGTGTGTTGTGGTTTAAAATCTCTTGCTGCACCTAAAATTCTCACCTTCAATTATTAATTATTAATAGTGGTCCCCCAATAATTTAGTAGAAAGCAATCATCAAATGCCAAAGAAGCATGGATTTTATTAATTTTCCCTTTTTCATTTGAATAATTAATAGGTAGTTTTTTAATGTTGTATTATTAATATTGGGGAGCTTACTTGTACTGTATAGTGCCAAAAATGATGGCCTTTTTTCATGAGAATCAATAATCTAAGTCTAACAAACTTTGAAAGCATGAAAAATGAATGATAATTATAATCTTTGAAGGCCAGTTAAATCTAACTAGAGGTTTCAAGTTCTAACAATCCAGTTTCAGATAAAGAAGAAACTATCTGTCATTTTTGTTACTGGCTAGTGCTTATGCATGACTTTGTAGGGGTGAAAATGGTGAATTGAGATTGGGAATCAGAAGAGCTGTTCGACCTAGAAATGATCTTCCTGAATCAGTTATTGGTAGCCAGAACTGCTACCCCAATGTCCTTTCTTCCGTGGCAAATGCAGTATCCACCAAAAGCAAGTTTCATGTTTTCTACAGTCCAAGGTACTAATACTGACTGATCATGTCTTGTTGTTTTGTAAGATGTATGAAGTTTTCACTACAATTATTTGTCCTTGGATTTTGATTATGAAACACTCTAATAATGTGGATGGAAGAATAGGGGACACTTTGATTTCGACAGACATGGCCCATGTCCCTTCTGGGAACTCAGATGATAATGTCTGTGGAGTTTACTTAACTAGCTTTGTTCCTCTGATTGACCTTCTCATAAATGATTTTTTTTTACATAGTCTTTAATTTCATAGGGACGTAATCTCTTCCTCCTTTGGTTGCTAACTCTTGATTGGTCTTTGACTCTGGCAATAAATTTGTAATGTGTTTGAATTTGACATAATACAGGGCAAGTCATGCAGACTTTGTTGTTCCATATCAAAAATATGTCAAAAGCATCAAGAGTCCACTGAGCACTGGGACAAGATTCAAAATGAGACTTGAAATGGATGAATCTCAAGAAAGAAGGTAGACTACAACAACATAATGATAAATATTTAGTCCCATGTCTTCCTTCAAAATGATTTTTGGGCTTCACACAGTATCAACTTCCTATCTTGCAGGTGTAACAGTGGCACGTTGATTGCAACTAGTGATTTGGATCCTTACAGATGGCCAAAATCAAAATGGAGGTGCTTGATGGTACAGTTCAATTTTGTTTCATTACTATGTTGTACCCTTTGTGATTTCGTATGTTTTCCCAACTTTGCACTGAAACATATGTTCTAGTAATCGTTTTTTGATTAACGAGGCACATAAAAATCCATGTTTCATCTCTTCATATTTCAGTTTGCAGTTTTGGAGAAACACATGAAGAACCGTGGATAAGAAATATTAAGTACATGTTTGTGATAGATGATTTTAAATATAATTATTTATAAAATAAACTGAATTAAACATATACTATAATTGAGCCTTTAAGTATTCTTAACATCAAACTTAATTATTGTGAATCCACTTTGTGAACCTCAGAAATCTAGTCATATTTCCCAACATTTCTACGTACTGTTTGCTAATTTTCGTGTCTAACTCTTAAATTGTTTTTACATATCATCACATCTAGTTATTATGAAGGTTGCATTAACAAACCACAGACAAAGCTAGGATAAATTAATTGAGTGAATGAACACATGATGATCTCTTCATTGATGTAAGCTTGCTTGACATGTAACAGGTCAGATGGGATGAGGATTTTGAGAGTAATCATCAAGACCGAGTATCTCCATGGGAGATTGATCCTTCTGCTCCTCTGCCCCCCTTGAGCATTCAGTCTTCCCCAAGACTGAAGAAACTGCGGACAGGTCTACAGGTTGCCTCACCTAGTCACCACATCACTGGTATTAGTCCTACCACTAAATTATAATATGATTTTGTTTGGAAAAACTTCTCTATAAGCATTTATAGAAAAGAACATAAGAAATAAAATGTATTGAGTTTTTCATGGGCTAAAACTAACTTATGCAGGCTAATTCTTAGAGAAGAAGTTAAATGAAAAGAGCTTTAACAAAAGTTAAGCTTATAAGATGATGGCTTTAGTTTATGCAAGATACTTAGTTCATTTTACCTTCTTATTTTCTTTTAATATAAGTATTCATAGAACAATTTATCCAAACAAGACTAAGTCTGAAATGCTTTTCTGTTGTTAACTTGATATATCCCATCCTAATCATCCTCTTCTTTGTTTCATTTAGCAGCACGAGGCAGTGGGTTGGTGGGCTTTGATGAGTCTGTAAGATCACCCAAGGTCTTGCAAGGTCAAGAAAATACTGGTTTTGTGTCACTCTACTATGGATGTGACACGGTAACCAAGCCACTAGGTTTTGAGATGAGCACTCCGAGTCATCCAAATCTTGGATCAGCTGAAGTAAGAAAGGTTACCTCTTCTGAGCTTAGTAGTGTTCACCCTTTCAGTTATGCAGGCTTTGTGGAAACAAACAGGTTTCCTAGGGTCTTGCAAGGTCAAGAAATATGTCCATTGAAATCTCTGACAGGAAAGGTTGATTTGAACCTTGGTGCTTGGGGAATGCCCAATCTGGGTTTCAACCTCCACCAGGCAACCAAACCCAACTTTCAACCTACATTGTTTCCTTATGGGGACATTCACCAAGCTGGTCAAGCTAGTTTGTTTTGCTCAAAATCCACCACTTTCCAGAGAGAGAATGTCCCATTTAATAAACCATCCACTCAGGCAGGAATCATTGTAAATGAAGTTGGACGACCAGAACTCCCAAATGAGCATAAGCTGCAGGACAATCTTTCTGCTGCTGCTTCATTAGGGGCTGCAAATATGGGGGTTCCTAATGACAATAATGTCCAGGGAAAAGTAAATGCCTGCAAACTATTCGGGTTTTCTTTGTCTGGGGAAACCACTGCCCAAAATTTACAGAACTCTGCTAAAAGAAGCTGCACAAAGGTGAGGGATGATGATAAGAAAATTATGTTATGATATACCTTTTTCTCTCTCAAGTTTTACACACGTATATGACATACACTAAATGAAGGTTCACAAGCAAGGCAGCTTAGTTGGAAGAGCTATTGATCTTTCAAGACTGAGCAGCTACAATGATCTGTTGAGTGAACTAGAGAGACTATTTGGCATGGAAGGCCTCCTAAAAGATCCTGACAAAGGATGGAGGATCCTCTACACTGATAGTGAGAATGACATAATGGTTGTGGGGGATGACCCATGGCAGTGAGTATTCTTCTTCCTGGACTCAAATCAACACTTGAAAGAATGCTGTTTTTTTCCACCTCTTAATCAACTATCAATGATCATCACCTGTTTCAATATGTACTTAAACATGATATCTCTTGTATTCTATTATATGTAAGCTATCTATTGTCAAATTATTGTGATGTGCTTTCTAGGTGACATTAAAATAATTCCCATGTGGCTGCAGTGAGTTTTGTGATGTGGTGTGCAAGATCCATATATACACCCAAGAAGAGGTGGAAAAGATGACAATTGGGATGATCAGTGATGACACTCATAGCTGTTTGGAAGAGGCACCAATCATTACGGAGGCTTCAAAGTCTTCCTCTGTGGGTCAGCCAGATTATTCTCCAACAGCAGTTAGAGTCTAAGTTTCAGGGTTGTCTTAGATATTTATTGTGCTGGTCCTGTCTCTGTACAAGATTAATCTACATATGTTTTTATGATGTTACTACCCTTTGAGCTTGTAGGCCCAGGAAAAAATTGCATGGTCAGCGCTAAAAAGACTGACAATTAAGTGCACTGAAGTAGCTAAATAAGGGCCAGTCTTGCATCATAAAATAAGCCATTATGGCTTGAGTTACGTACTCTGGAATAATGGTGATGGTGATGGTTTCCAAATCTTCCACCATGGTTGCGTGCTATTACACTGTTGGGAACCCTCTTTGAGGTGTGATTCGCTTTTGATATCCCAAAACGCTTAGGCACTCTTGATATGCATCAATTAATATATTTTTTCATGTAAGTACATGAAGAAATTACTCAATAAAAACCACGTTATTTAACCTTAACATGTAATCCCTCGTCCAATATCAAACACATTACTGTAGGCATCAAATTACGAATGTTAGACCTGTTATTTTTTTTTTATCCGACCATTGTTTTAGCATTATTTTCCAAGGAACATTAGAATTCTGGTTTTAAACTAATTTAGTTTAGTCAAATTTTGATAACAAATGGCTTGATATACTCTAACAGTTATTAAGATAACAAACTCAAGTTGTAAAGCATGAATGGTTCGTTTCTTGTCTGAATGTTGTGATTTGACTATCTCACATGAAATACTTAGTAACATCATTGTGAAGAGCTTCAAAGCATACAAAAATATAACATGGAAAATTTTATTCCTTGGACCAATGATTAATTTTCGTTATTATAATTCTCGTTTGATGACTGTAACATTAGTTTCATCCACATCCCAAGGGATCAGCACTATCCAAAATCCAAAAGATTAAAATCGTGTAAGGTGCAAGGAATGGTGGCATGTTATTGCTCCTTGAAGAGCTCACGTCCAATAATCATTCTTCTGATCTCACTAGTTCCTGCCCCAATCTCGTAGAGTTTGGCATCTCTCAGGAGACGACCAGTAGGATACTCATTCACGTAGCCATTCCCACCTAAACACTGTATAGCCTGCACATTTGGTGGGGTGGGGTAAGCACTAAAAAATGATAAAAGAACAACAGCAGAAACTATATCTGATGCAAGCAACTTATTTACCTGCAAAGCAACCTGGGTTGCTCTTTCTGCTGCACAAAGGATGGCTCCAGCACAATCCTGATAGCATAATGAACAGGCAAACAAGGAAGGTGAGAACTGGCAGTGATTTGGATATTATGATGGAGTACATGTGTGTGTCTCACATCGAGTAATATGAAATGTTTGGAGAAATATTTAATTGTTTGGTTCTCCCTCCCCCCGTTAATAGTTAGCTTTTAGTGAGGTAGGTTTCCTAATTGTTTCAGTGTTTATCAAAGGAGGAGAATCAAACATCTAAATACTTCACACAACATTTCATGTTATGTTACTCAATATATGATTACGAAGTCCATTATATCCAAGTTTCTATTGAAAAGAGTAAAAGTGTAATGAACCGAAATATTATAATTGAGTTCAGAACAAATACAGAAATAAATAAAAAAATCAAGATTTATTATTTTACACTTTTAAACCATATCATGACAGCATCACAATGTTACTACTCGCAGATGCCACTGTATTCATGTTATACTATATAAAAATAGACCCAAAAACAATTAAACAGGTGAAAAAAAAGGAGTGTAGACCAAAAAACAATGTTTAATCCTTTCTTGAAATATATGGAAAAATATGAATGTAGCTAAATAAAAAAAAAAAAAAAAAAACAATGATGAAGCTTAATAGAACTAATTTAACAAGATAAAAAATGTGGATGCACCTTTGGGTCAACCTTTCCATTGTCACAGTCTCGAGCTACAGAATACACATAAGACCTGAAATGAAGAATGTTATCTACGGCTATGCAAACTTATTTAGAAAGTGAAAGGAGCACCATGGCATTGGAATCTTATACCTTGAGGACTGTAATGCAGTATACATGTCAGCAGTTTTCCCCTGTAACCAATCGATAAAGTGGTTAGCTAAGATTCATGTACTTAAAAAATGTGCAGGAAAATTGAAAAAAAAAAATATGTTGTTCATAGGAAACCTGTATAAACTGAAACTCCCCAATAGGACGACCAAACTGCTCTCTTTGTCGAACATAAGGAAGAACAACATCAAGACATGCCTGCATAATACCCAGAGGACCAGCTGCCAAAACAAGTCTCTCCAGATCCAGCCCAGACATCATGACATATACTCCTGAAACACAGAACAAGTGGTAATGGCTGATACTTGACAGTCAACAAATAACAGAATTTACATTGTAAATAGAGAAGAGAAAACAAATGGCTTTGCTTTGGATATTTTAATTTACACAAATTTATGAGTCAAGTGTACTTGGAAAATGGTGCCACTAAAAATCAATTCTGGTTCAGAATTAACAAAAATAAGAAAATAAGAAATATGCTGTTTTCTTTGTTTCTTTACATTACTGGTAATGAAAAGAGAAAGGTTGACATGATGGATCAATGTCGGAATATGAATTACTGCCTATTATAGAAGATAGTGATCCTCAGCTTCTGCAAGTAGAAGTACAAGTGTCTTTCAATATTAGAGGTTTTTTAATGAGTACTTGAGTTCAAATGCAAAAAAATAACTTTTTCTTTAAAAAAAGACAACTTAAAGTCAAGATCTTTTTCTTTAGTCTACCCAAACAAGCCTTCTTTAGCAACATAAAAATTATTTCACTTCAAAAATAATAAAGACTGCACTAGCAATACCTTTCCCTTCTTTCCCAAGAACATTTTCTTCTGGAACAAAGCAATTCTCAAATACAAGCTCACATCTGTCCCCAGAATCCCATTTTATCAGTAAAAATAGGGGAAAGTGGTTAGGAATGGAATATACAGAGGAAATTTCTCACAAAACATGCATACATACGTATCACTTCCTCGCATCCCAAGTTTGTCCAATTTCTGGGCAGTACTGAATCTGTATGTAGTCAAACAGAAACAATGTTAGATTTTTCTCTTTCATCTTGACTTTCTACACTAACCAAATGATCTATCATTCAAGGGAGGCTTTATCCTTTCAACCAGGTGAGAATTGCAGTGTCTTCGCATATAAATTGCATGCATGTTATTTATGAGTGATCACAAGATTCATCACAGCTTTTTATTTCTGCATCATTTTTCAGAAAGGAATTTTGCAAGCTGTATACTCACTTGGGGATCAAATTTGAACTATAAGATGTTAAGAGGATCAGATACTTTTTATTTACATTACTTCTATAACACATGGCAAGTCCCACTAAACAAGTCTAGTGTTGAGTGTACATGAGAAAAACTTGGTTTAAGATATAATTTAAAAACAATTAGTTTGAGAAGCATCACTTGTCAAAAGGTGAAATCATAGCTTAAAATCATGTGCTTTATCGTTTCATTGGCCACAACATGTAGTCACATTATTTCCTATGAATTAATGAAGTTCAAATACAGAGGTTTGTCCACTTAATATTGTATAACTTGTTGTCAATGTTTAGAACAATTACCCAGACATTCCCTTCTCGATGATAAATGCAGTAATGCCTTTTGACCCAGCAGCTATGTCTGTTTTAGCATAGACAACCTGATTCAATTAAACACAATCAAATAAGTGCTATGCATTCTCAGCATATGTCTGAATTATATTAAGATCTAGTTTTATATTAAATGAGTATCAATGTTTCCTCGTACATAGGTAAAGAAACTAATCAAAAACACAAAAAAATGATTTTCTTAGATCCACTGGATAAATAGAAAATATGTGATCCACATTAAATATAAGTTCCGATGGTGTACTTGGAATCCAGGCCTTATGATAACATACTTAGCTTAGCATTTTCTTCGTTACACATTTAGTGCAATAAGGTCTTCCGTACACTTTTGTATTAAGGGAAGAAGTTATTGAGTATGAATTAAGAAAATAGAATGAGATTCAAGAGAATCAATCTGCATTTATACCAAGAAGATTACAATAGAATCTATTTATCTTCTATGGGGGTTGATAGAAAGCAACCAAAGCAAAGATAAAGAATTTTCTATGGTTTTTATCAACATACAATAAGCATATTATTTTGTGCAAAAGTAAGTGTTGTGAACGGCTTTTGAGAAAAAAAAAAAAAAAAAAAAAGAATAGAAATAAAAAAAAAAAAAAAAAAAACAAAACAAATTTTATAAAAAAAAAAAAAAAAAAAAAAAAAAAA
>Ga0123341_1005868_pt1 | contig 11029 bp, 4 predicted proteins | sample Turbeapinknodule_FD_89959 | JGI IMG/M metagenome (GOLD analysis project Ga0123341, IMG submission 89959) | Root nodule microbial communities of legume samples collected from Mexico - Turtle bean Mexico pink nodule | ecosystem: Host-associated > Plants > Roots > Nodule | place: Mexico: Nepantla...
AATAAAATAATAAGTAATAAGTGTAGTTTTTTGATTTATTTTTTAAAACCTACTATTTTTTTTTAAATAAAATTTTGTTTCTTATGTTTAATTTGTTATTTTGAAAATAAACACACGTTTTTCTAAGAAGCAAACTCTATCCTCTTATATATATGAATACTTAAATTTTCATTAAAAATTTAAAACAATAAAAAAGGGAAAACAAAAAATATCGTAGTAAACTATGGCAATTGAAAGAAAGAAACAGAAAAATAAATAAATGCAAGGAAAAAATACTCAAGGCAAATATTGGATGAGTTTTTGAAAATAGATTAAAACAATTCTATAGTCTAATGAAAATTTTATGAAGTTTTTTTTTTGTGTGAAAATGACTTGTGTGTCTCTTGTATACAAAGGATAAATTTTGTTATACTAAATCAAATGAAGTAGAAGACTTAGGTTGATATGTTTTACTATATTTGAATTTTTCTCATCATTCTTGAACTACAAGTATTTTTATACTATTTTTGAAATTCTTGAAGACCTCTTATAATGTCTAGACACTTACCATTTTTTTTCTCATTAAGACACTTTTCACTTTCACAAACAATAAATTATTTTTAAAAACTAAATACAAAAATTCAACAATACTCAATATAGTGAACTAACAATTTAGCATTAAATAAAATTCCTAATAACAGTGAGATTGTGTTGCCCACAAGTGATGTTTAGCTTAGCTCTTGCTTTCACACTTGTGTTCTCTTTCAATTTCAATATTTTTTTGTCAAATTGATCTTCTCTTGTAATCTTTTTCTTTAATTAGTCAATTTGTATCATTCAAAGTCTTTAATTAGTCTTTTGGAGAAAATAGTATCCATTATGGAATTTATATATTGTTATATGTGATCGTTTATTTATAGTTTTATGCATTCTACTTTTGTGACAAGAAAATAATAACAATAATAGTACAACAACTTTGTTTAATTAGAGTTAAACTCTACTCAAATTTTTTTTTTCATCAGGAGAAAACAAAAATATAATACAAATTGTCCAACAAATTAGTGTTATTAGTTTAAATTATAACATATACTACTTAATTTATTACTAAAAATATAGTTAATAATGTATATTATCATAAAATTAAACATTAGTGGTTTGTATTTATTTATTTTATATCTCATCTTTACATTTTTTAATCGCATTTTAGATTCAATTTTTATTAAGAGGAAATTAGTTTTATTTTATCCTCTACACATTCAGAGAGAAAAAAAATCAATCAGAGTAATTAAATTAAATTTGAGAGACTTAATATTTATCTTTGTATTCTATAACTGCATTGAGAATGAGTTTTTTTTTAAAGAACAAATTGTTCAATTTTTAAGAGGAAAGGAAAATGAAAGTGGAGGGAATAACTTATTTAATTTGGGTCTCCCACTAATATCAAGAGATTTAGTAAGAGGAGATGATTTAAAACATTTTAAATCTATAAAAAAATATTATTTATTATTTGAAAAAAAATATTATAAAGGCAAAAAAAATTAAATTAAATTCCCCTCTTATTATGAACCAAATAAGAAAGGAGTATCTTCTCTTCTCTTTTCTTTTCTCTTCTCTTCCACTCCTCTCCAACTTTTTTTTATAATTGAACCAAACAAACCTTTAAATTATTTAATATACACTATTATTTATTCAGTATTTTTTTTACTTTGTATTTATTTCTGTTGATCAATGAAATCAAATTCATAAACATTTTTATTTTGTCCTGTAAAAATGATCCATTTTTTTTTATAAAAAAACTTGGTTTTCATCCATTCTTTTGAATCACTTGGATGTGTTTTATATATTTTATTACATGTTGTTAATTTATGAAATTATTAGTGGCTAATTTGAGTATCAAAAGTACTATTTTTTAACAAATACTCCTCGTCACCCATAGTACTAAATCATGTTGGAAAGTTCGATCACTAAGTAACAAGAAAAATTTGGAAGTTAGTTTTAAAAATAATAATAATAATAATTATTATTATTTTGTGTTGCTAACTAGACATATGAAAATTCATTGACTAAAAGAGAGATATTCACTTGCGTCTTTAGAAAATTATTTATTCCAAATTTTGTGACGATTATGAAAAAAATTGTAAAGAAATAAAGTAAATAAAACATATAAATAGCGACTTAATCACGGTGAGGATATATGAAGAATTATGCACTAAACAATAATAATAATATATTATTTATTACATAGTTATAGACAAATTATTTTTGGCCTTAATGATTGTTTAGTTTTCTTCAACTCCTATGATTTAAAAAAGAAAGTTTTGAAAATGACTGTACTTATAAATAAATGGCTTAAATAAAAATAATTCATTTTTATCCTTAATATTAGAGTTACTAATATATTTATATTTTTTTTAAAAAGGTAAGTAACAAAGAGAAGAATGAAATGGAGGCCGTTGATAAGAGTCTAAGAAGGTCAACAAATTCATGGAAGAAGAACAATAGACGTTGATATGTTTGACTTATTCTCTGATAAATAATTGAAATGGTTATGCAAAAGCAAATTAGTTTCCTTCAATTATGGATGACACCAAAAACAAAAAACAATAATTTTATTCAATTCAAACGCGGGCCCGTCGCCCGGGCAAAAGACACCGCCTTTAGGCTGTACACAGCACACGCTAATACTAATCCATTAATTAATCTCTAAATCACACTAACACTAATAAATCTTACTCAACAAATATTAATTACTTCAAAATCTCAAAATAATAATCCTAATAAACCTTATATTTATTGCTAAAGAAAAATAATAAACGCCATTATTGTTAGCGCGTGCTTTTACAATTATATATTTACTTTTATTTTTATTTTTATTTCTAATAATTCGAATCCTATAGCCCTTGCGATTGTAACCGCTGTTGCAGTTGCTTCTTCATCTTCCTCTTGCTATTCACTCTATTCTCCGACTCTCCCACTCACTCTCTCTTCTTCGCTTCGATTCTTCAGATCTCTTCGCCGATTCCAGGTGATTTTCTTTATCCGATCCCGTTTTTCTTTTTTATGTTTACTTTCTATTTACCTATCCGATTCAGTTTTTTTTTTTGCGTTTTAGGTTTTCGTTTTCTTTTGTTTCAATCTTGTTTGGGCGCTTTGATTTGATGGTTGTGTTGCTTTTTTGAATTGCGATTGATGTGAATTATTGTTGGTGTTGACTCGGTTTCGATCTGTGGTTGAGTGATTCTGTAGCTTCTGACTCGGATATTTGGATGAGACGAGGCACGAGCGGTTGCCAAAGTCAACTGTTATTGTGGCCACAAAAACTGTATTTCGTATGCACCTGTTTGCTGATTTAATTGGTTTTTGTTTACTAGTTATCAAAATAGAGACCGGCAAACGCATCTGAATTAGGTGTCCCATTTCGACTAATCTGATAATATATAGGACATGCACTTTTGAGGTATTTAATTTAAATATATGTTTGTCCAGTTCTTTTTGTATGCTTTGTTCTATAGTCACGTGAATTTATTAAAGTTATTTTCTTGCTTGATATCATAATATTTATAGTTTTGAATTCTGAATGATGGATCTGGGACTGGGATAGTTTAATAGACTAATAGAGATTTGCTTCTTCAATGTAATTAAATTCCCCCTTCTATTTTTTTTTTTTGTATTTTCACTCGTGATTGAAGAATTGAGAGCTGATTGTTTTGTGCCCTTAGGTAGAGCATGGCAATGGAAGTTACTCAGGTGCTTTTGAATGCTCAATCAATTGATGGGAATGTGCGGAAGCACGCCGAGGACACTCTGCGTCAATTTCAGGAGCAAAACCTTCCTGGATTTTTGGTCTCTTTGTCTGGAGAATTAGCAAGTGAAGATAAACCGGTTGACAGCCGAAAGTTGGCAGGTTTAATACTGAAAAATGCTTTGGATGCCAAGGATGAAAGCAGAAAGCAAGAATTGGTCCAAAGATGGTTGTCTCTAGACCCTGTGGCAAAAACTCAAGTTAAGTCATGCTTGCTGCAAACACTCTCTTCTCTTGCTCTTGATGCTCGGTCTACAGCAACTCAAGTAATTGCTAAAGTTGCTGGAATTGAGCTTCCTCAGAAACAGTGGCCTGAGCTGATTGGATCACTTTTATCAAATATTCATCAAGTACCTACTCATGTGAAGCAAGCGACTTTGGAGACTCTAGGGTATTTGTGTGAGGAAGTATCTCCTCAGGTTGTTGATCAGGAACAAGTAAATAAAATACTTACTGCTGTAGTTCAAGGTATGAATGCGTCTGAAGGGAATAATGATGTTAGGCTTGCTGCTACAATTGCATTATATAATGCTCTTGGATTTGCTCAGGCTAATTTTACCAATGATATGGAGCGTGATTATATAATGAGAGTTGTTTGTGAGACAACAATGTCCCCAGAAGTGAAAATACGTCAAGCAGCCTTTGAATGTTTGGTCTCTATTGCTGCCATGTATTATGAGAAATTGGCTCCTTACATCCAGGATATATATTCCATCACGGCAAAGGCTGTTAGGGGTGATGAGGAGCCTGTTGCTCTTCAAGCCATTGAATTTTGGAGTACAATTTGTGATGAGGAAACTGATATCTTGGAAGAAAATATAGGTGATTCCAATGGAGACTCTGATATACCCTGTTTTTATTTTATAAAGCAGGCCCTTCCTGCACTTATCCCTCTGCTGCTGGAAACATTACTCAAACAAGAAGAAGATCAGGATCTAGACGAAGGTGCATGGAATATTGCAATGGCAGGTGGTACATGCCTTGGTTTAGTGGCTCGTACTGTTGGAGATGATATTGTGCCACTGGTAATGCCCTTCATTGAGGAGAATATTACAAAACAAGATTGGAGGCAAAGGGAGGCAGCCTCTTATGCTTTTGGATCTATCTTGGAGGGGCCTTCCCCGGACAAATTAGCTCCTCTTGTTAACCATGCGTTACCATTTATGCTCAGTGCTTTAGTGAAGGACCCAAACAACCATGTGAAAGACACCACTGCTTGGACCTTGGGACGCATGTTTGAATTTCTTCACAGTTCAATTGTTGGTACACCAATTATTAATGAGGGAAATTGCCAACAGATTATTACAGTTCTCCTTCAGAGCATGAAGGATGTTCCAAATGTTGCTGAGAAGGCCTGTGGTGCTTTGTATTTTCTTGCCCAGGGTTATGAGGATGTGGGACTAACATCTCCTCTAACTCCTTTTTTTCAGGAAATTGTTCAATCCCTTCTAACTGTTACTCGCAGGGAGGATGCTACAGAATCACGGTTGAGAACTTCTGCATATGAAACATTGAATGAAGTGGTAAGGTGTTCCACTGATGAAACAGCTCCTTTGGTGTTACAACTAGTTTCTGTCATCATGATGGAGCTGCACAAATGTCTTGAAGCACAAAATCTTTCATCTGATGAACGGGAAAAGCGAAGTGAATTGATAGGCCTTCTCTGTGGGTGCATGCAAGTAATTATTCAGAAGTTAGGGTCTTCAGAAGGTACCAAATATGTCTTTTTGCAGTGTTCTGATCAGATAATGGGACTATTCTTCAGGGTCTTTGCTTTTAGAAATGCCACTGCACATGAGGAGGCAATGCTAGCCATTGGAGCCCTTGCCTATGTGATAGGCCCTGATTTTGCCAAGTACATGCCAGAATTTTATAAATTTCTTGACATGGACCTTCAGAACTTTGAGGAGTACCAAGTTTGTGCTGTCACTGTTGGTGTTGTAGGGGACATATGCAGAGCATTGGAGGATAAGATACTGCCTTATTGTGATGGGATTATGACACAACTTCTCAAAAATTTGTCAAGTGATAATTTGCATCGTTCTGTGAAGCCCCCTCTGTTTTCATGCATCGGTGATATAGCACTAGCAATAGGAGATAACTTTAATAAATACTTAATGTATGCAATGAACACACTACAACTTGCTGCAGAGATGTATGCCCACACATCAGGTTTTGATGATGAAATGACAGAGTACATTAATTCTTTGAGAAATGGGATATTGGAGGCATATTCTGGGATTTTTCAAGGGTTTAAGAATTCATCAAAATCCCAGCTTTTGATTCCTTATGCGCCTCACATCCTCCAGTTTTTGGATAGCATATACATGGAAAAAGACATGTAAGAAAGGATAAAATAGTTTTTTTTTTTCTTGTTGTGTATTCATTACTTTTAGTGACTTCATTGCCTCTTTGAATGCAGGGACGAAGTAGTTATGAAAACAGCAATTGGAGTCCTTGGAGATCTAGCTGATACACTGGGAAGCAATGCTGGTTCTTTGATACAGCAGTCTTTGTCAAGCAGAGACTTTTTGAATGAATGTTTGACCTCAGAAGATCATTTGATTAAGGAATCTGCTGAGTGGGCCAAGTTGGCTATCACTCGAGCTATATCTGTTTGAGGTTCATCTGGGTTAGCATATCCATTGTCATAAACTATCTGCATGCATTTGGGTGTGTCGAGGTGGGTCTTGGGATTGCATGTGTCAATTTGTCTCCATGGTCAGACAACGGGAAGGTATCAGTATGAAGGTCTTCTTGTTGTCACTAACTCTTGCATCATCACCAATGCATCACTGACTTTTGCATGAGCACCATTAAGTCCAGGTCTGTCAAGAGGAAGAAGGTAGCGATGAGTTTGCAAATGTGGGTGTAGGTCTTCATGAAACGTGTAATTGATTGAATGGCTACGGGGAGGCAACTGATTCCTGATTGAGAAACTAAGTTACTCTTAGTTGGAATTGGATGATGAGTTTGGAGTTGATGTTACGAGAAGATAAACCCATTCGAGCTTGAAAACGGTTTTTTCCTCAACTGAACTGATAATACTTTATTGGAATAGTTGAATTCGCGGGGTTGAACTGGTTTTCATCAACACCGCCCAAAGTGCTTTATTTCAAGTGAATCTCTTCCTTTTTTTTTTACTTTTAACCTGCATCTTCTTAAACCATTTGTTTTGATCATCCCATTGTGTATAATTGTCCCTAGTCTGTTGGTCATCCATATAATTTTTTTTCTCCACACATTGCTTTTCCAGGCTGGGGATCGGTTTGTTATTATTGACCCAGGATGGGAAAGATTACATCCTTCTAGCATTTTGCATTTTTTTTTATGTCAGTTGGTTTCTTAGGGCAAAAATCATCATGCATTCATGAAATCATCAACCTTTAATTCCTTTGTTTTAAAATGCATATGTACATCATATATTGGCTATTCCTGTGGATACAAAAAAGAAACTCGCCATATGTTGTGATGATACCAAAAGAACTAGTGTGGTGGATTGTTGTTTTACTTGTTGGAAGCAGTCGTCTGGGTATAGCCTGTATTCATGTTATCTTTCTCTTGTCTAAGTAAAAGTTTGTGAATTTTGGCGACTTTGATAATTTTGCCATGTTCCTGCATATCTCATTATGGTTTTGGTGATGTGAATCTTTTTGTTACAAAGATAAAATTGTATAATGTCTCGCCCCACTTTCATAGGCAGTTTGCAAACTCCAATTTTGGAATCACCCTTTTTATGGTAGAGGAGATCATATCCTGAATGATCGCTGTTAAACCAATGTATTTTCGTTCTTATCTATTTGTTTGTATAATGCTTTAGTAGACTGGCATGTTGAATCCGGTAATGAAATGACTATCAACCTGAAATATAATTCTAAAAAGTAAGGTTGGGTAAAAAATCCAAATTACAAAATTCAATCCATAATTATCCAAATTCATATTAGTTTTAATCCTTTTAAATGGATTTATCTCAAATTCAAATACATATTTATGGATTTTAAATCCAATTCATTTAATTGGATATGGATTAGAAATAGATTAAATATATTTTTGGATTATCTAAATTGTATTTTGGGTTGGATTTTGACTTGGTTCGATCCAGGTTGAGCCAAGACAATTTGGGCCCAGGTTGAGCCAAGACAATTTAGGCCTAGGTTGAGCAAAGTCAGCTCAAGTCCACGTTGAGTCGAATCGTTCGGGTCCAAGTCGAATCGAGTCGGTATGGGTCAAAGTTGAGTCGAGTCAATCTTGGGCCAAGTTGAGCTTAGTGGTCGATATTAAATTGACCCAAGTTGGTCAGGGTTGATATCGAGTCGAGCCAGTCCAGTCCCATGTTGACCTGAATCTTTCAGGTCCGATATCGAGTTGAGCAAGCCCAGGCCGATATTGAGCCGAGCAGCTCCAGGCCCATGTCGAGTCGAGCGGGCTTGGGCTGATGTCGAGTCTAGCAATCTCGGGCTGATGTCGAGTCTGTCTAGTAATCTCGGGCTGATGTCGAGTCGTCCGGACCCAAGTCTAATCAAGTCTGTATGGGCCAAAGTTGAGTCGAGTCAACCCTGGAACAAGTCGAGTTGAGTGGCTGATATTAAGTCGACCCGAGTCGACCAAGGTCGATATCGAGCCGAGTTGGCCCAGGCCAATATCTAGTCGAGCCGGTCTAGCCCCATGTCGAGCTGAATCTATCGAGTCTGATATCGAGTCGAGCAGGCCTGGGCCGATATTCAGACGACTAGGCCAGGGTTGATGTCGAGTTGAGTGGGCCCAGGTCGATATTGAGCCGAGCAGGCCCGGGTCGATATCGAGCCGAGCAATTCCAGGCCAATGTCGAGTCGAGCAGGTCCTTGCCGATGTCGAGTTGGGCAATCCCGGGTCGTAGAGTCGAGCAAGACCGTGCCAATGTCGAGTTGTCTGGGTATGGGTCAATGTCGAGTCGTCTGGGTATAGGTCAATGTCGAGTTTAGCGGGCCCAGGTTGATGACGAGTCGAGTGGGCCTGGGTCGATGTCGAGTTGTATGGGCCCGGGTCGATGTCGAGTCGTATGGCCCGAGTCGATGTTGAGTCGTCTGAGCTGGGCTCGGGCTGATGTTGAGTCGAGCAAACTCCGACTGATGTTGAGAGAGCAGGCTCGGGCTGATGTCAAGCCGAGTGGGTCAGGGTTGATGTCGAGTCGTCCGGGTCTAGGCCTATGTTGAATTGTCTGGGCCCAAGCTGATGTCGAGTCGTTTGTGCTAGGGTCGATTTTGAGTCATTCAAGATTGGGACGATGACGAGCTGTTCAGGCCTGAGATGTCAAGTGGTCTGGGTCCGGGCTGAAATCGAGTCGTCCGGGCCCAAGTCAAATCGAGTGGGTATGGGCCAAAGTCGAGCCGAGTCAACCCTATGCCATGTCGAGCTGACTAGCCGATATTAAGTTGACCCGAGTCGGCCTAGGTCGATATTGAGCCGAGTTAGCCCAGGCAAATGTCTAGTCGAGCCGGTCTAGCCCCATGTCGAGCAGGCCTGGGTCGATATTCAGACGACTAGGCCAAGGTTGATGTCGAGTCGAGCGGGTCCAGGCCGATATTAAGCCGAGCAGGCTCGAGTTGATATCAAGCCGAGTAGGCCCAGGTCGATGTAGAGCCGAGCAGGCTTGGGTCGATGTCGAGCCTAGCAGTTCTAGGCCAATGTCGAGTCAAGCAAGCCCTTGTCGATATCGAGTCAAGCAATTTCGGGTCAACTTAGAGTCGAGCAAGCCCGTGTCGTTGTCGAGTCGTCTGGGTCTGGGTCGATGTCGAGTTTAGCAGGCCCAGGTTGATGACGAGTCGAGTGTGCCCGATTCGATGTCGAGTCGTATGGGCCCGGTCGATGTCGAGTCATTTGGGTGGGCTCGGGCCGATCTTGATTTGAGCGGACTTCGACTGATGTCGAGCTGAGCGGGGCCGGGCTGACGTCGAGTCGAGCAGGCCCTGGCCGATGTCGAGCCGAGCGGGCCTGATCCGATATCGAGCGGAGCAGGCCCGAGCCGTTGTCGAGCTGAGCGGGCCCGATTCGATGTCGAGCCGAGCGGGCCCGGATCGATCTTGAGTTGAGCGTGCTTGGGCCGATGTCGAGTCGAGCGAGCCTGACGTCTGGGCCAGGCTGATGTTGAGTTGTTCAGGCCCGGACCAATGTCAAGTTGTTTGGCCATGGTCGATTTCAAGTTGTCTGGGTTCAGGCCGATGTCGAGTTGTTCATGTCCGGGTCGATGTTGAGTCGTCCAGGCCTGGAATGTCGAGTCGTCCGGGCCCGGGTCGATGTCGAGCCTAGCGGGCTCGGGTCAATGTCGAGTCGAATTGGTCCGCTTCCCGGTTGAGTCAGCTTAGGTCCAATTTGAACCAAATTAGTCTCTGTCCATATCAAAATAAATTTATTGTGATTATGCGTGGCAATGCAGGCTAGCCCGCCCATATAGGCCCGTCCCACACTTGACCCGCAAAAAACAGGTCGAACGCAAAATAAAAATAAATATAATAGTTAAAATGAATATAAATTTTAAATCCAATCCAATTTGGATTGAATTTTGAAAATTATAAGGTTTCATTAATGAAATCATTAATATTTTTTAAAGGAGACCTGTGTCTCCGCAATTTCAAAGGTTTCATTGGTTGCTTGTGTCCGAAAGAACCAGAACGCACCGCAAGTTGTGAGTTTCGGATAAGGACAATAATTAAGGATACTAAAATATAACTTCATTGTCGTTATTATTACTAGTTATTTTTTTGTCTCACTCCTAAAACTTTATGTTTATTTTACACCTTTTTTTATTTTTACTATTGAAAATGTCATCTTTTTACTTCCAAGTAACATCTTAAGGTGTGATTTTTTTACAATAATTATTATCTATCGAATGAACTTGGGCCTTTTTGTTTTTAAAGAAAACGTTTGTCTTCATGAGATGGGAAAACAGAGATGGATTAAAATATGGAAATAGATATTAATAAGATTTAAAACTAGGTTTGTCTTGTATTGAATTTACGAATACATTAATTTTAAGTTATAAATTGAGTTGTGCTTGTCAATTATTAGACTGATGATAGTTATTTACATTATATTCACAGTCTAATTTTAAAATAAACACCTACATTCTCCATCTTACTAATAGAATAACATTTACATTCCTTATTTTATTTATATTTACTCTTTTTTTAAGTGCTACGTAAAATATAATAATTTATTAATAAATAGAACCATATATTTTAAAATATTTATTTATCTTGATATTAAAATAAC
>Ga0123341_1005869_pt1 | contig 11028 bp, 7 predicted proteins | sample Turbeapinknodule_FD_89959 | JGI IMG/M metagenome (GOLD analysis project Ga0123341, IMG submission 89959) | Root nodule microbial communities of legume samples collected from Mexico - Turtle bean Mexico pink nodule | ecosystem: Host-associated > Plants > Roots > Nodule | place: Mexico: Nepantla...
AACACATACAGATAAAGGTTTATGTAAAAAAAATATAAATGTAATGGATAAAGATTGATAATTGTTTGTTAAATTAATAAAACTGTTTGTTTTGTAAGTTAATTGATAAAATCATATCTATACATATGAAATGATAAAACTAATACAAAATTGATAAATGTAATTATAATTTTAATTTCGTATTAATATTTTAGAACATTGAATCAACAAATTGAACAATACTTTTTACAAAGTTCCGTAATAAGAAAAATATATTAATTGTCGCACTTATTAACTCGGTCAAAACAATACACTTGTAATAATGCAGACATTTTTTATTTAAATAATATAATATTTAACCATAATATTTTAAAAAATTACCAGTACCTCCAAAAGTTTAGTCATAGAAAAAGAATTTATCAAATGATGTCGTTAATAAACTTTCGGATATTTGTAGATTTGTTAATAAAGAACTCTGTCATTCACCGTTAATTTTAATGATTTTGCTAAATATATAAAACCTTAAAAGATGAGCAGCTACTGTCTAACAATATATACATTTTCATTCCTTTGACAAAATGTTTCTTCACCTATTTTGGTGGATCGAAAGCATGTTATTATTTATAAAATATGAAATTTTGAAATTGGTCTAAAGTACAGAAGAAGACATTGTGGTACAAAAATGAAAAGGAAAATGGGGGGCTTTTATAACTATTTTGAGAAGTAAATTACATTGCATGGCATCTATAGTCCTGACCTTTCTCCAGGAAAGAATAGTAAGCATCAAATCAATTAATCAATCAATATTTATAAGGCTGTATGTATGTACGTATTCATTGGAACGTTAGGGGCTTCATATTTTTTTCTTCCCACACACAGTATATTCATTCCACTTACTAATTCCAGGTTTGACACAAGTTATAGGACCATCCATCACACAGCCCTTGTTCTAGCGTAGTAGCTACCCACGTCACATCACATCTCATTCTGTGCCTCATAAACATTAAACTTGGCTATAAAGGTGCTCGTGCTAAAAAGTCATTAACAGCAAGATTGGCATCTCCATGGGCAACAGCATCCTCTGGCTCGGGCATACATAGAGTAGATGCTGAAACCTGCAAATTAAAAGTGTCTCATCAATTCACCCACCCATAAATCAGGTTAAGAAAGTTGATTAGTGACTACGAATTTCTAGATTTATACAGTTTAAACAGTTCATGGAATAAGTCCAAACCAACTATCAAAATGTGGCAGAAGGCAATGCAATTATTCAAGGCAACACTATCAAAATGCTCAAGCTGAGTGATGATTCAACAAATAAAAAATATGCCTGGGAACATAACATCTTGACTAGAGTAGCAGTGTGAAGGATGGAGATCGAACATACTTTAGTATCAAGTTGCGTATCTCCGTTATTATCAGTAATTATGCTACCACCGTGTGCTTTCAACCATTCTGAACACTCTTCCAAAGCATCTGTGTCTCTTTCATCACTTGCTCCATTTATGACACCACTTGAAAACCCAAGAACCTGAGAAATGTATGAGACAGGTAGAGTTGGGCGATATGACCGGCACATGCAGTTCACAGCCTTGTAACGCATCTTTTCAACATAAAGATCTGTGGAAATAAATAGAAAATTCACTTCAGTCTATCCCCTTAACACGGTGAAAACAAGTTAATTGCGAACACTCACCCATAAGGCAGGTGTTTAAGTTAGGAGCTGCTTTGTACAGTCTAAAGAATGCAATATAATTTCCTGAAGTTACAGCGGCACGAACGGCAAGGGCATGCTTTACAGCTTCATCCTTCTTTGCTTCGCGAGACAAACTGGTATTGACAACATTAGAAGTTCAAATTTGAGACCTTGTATGAATAATGAGAGCATAAGAGGGACTAGGCTATAATTATACTTATTACAATAATTCGTGGAATATTTCTGTATAGCCATGGAAAGAAATGACATATATTGATCTAATCCTCTATTGTTCATCAGCATCTGAGAATCAGTGATTTACACCCATGATCCCAAATAGGGATGGATCAAAATTGACTGTGGGGCACAACTACAACAGAAACTTCTAACTAATATATTTTTAATTATAGATGTGTAAATTATGAATTACCCTTATAATTTAATTCAGAATATAAATACTGACCCAGTACATTCATTCCTAGACTCACTTCTTTTTTCTCTCAATTAAACATTTTTAATATTATCTATTTTGGATGTATGTTTTACATACAATCTTTGCAATCAACCAAAACATTCTCACTCCTCAACCATTTGAAACTACCTTTTTACACACACATATTTCAATTTCTTAATTTGCTATCACTTTTCATTTATTTCTTTTGGTCTTCCTCTCCAAATTAAATTATTTTTTCAAAATAAATTATCAATAATAAAAAACCATCTTATTCACAATATAAATTGCTTACTGTATGTAAATTCAAAAATATAAATGATATATTTAAATATATTAAGTTATTACGAACTTTAATTATATTACAACTTTATATTAAAATTCATTTATTGCTTAAACTTTACTTGCATAAATTACCCTAAAATTCTAAATAACATTTCAGGGAATAGAACTCCCAAAAGACGAAAACTAGTAAATGTTAACAGTGCAGATTATAATAATAATAATGAATCAATGATAATGATAATAATAGAACAAAATTCTGATAGGTGAAATATAATTATCAAAAGGGCAAACCTTGCCATTGATGATACGAGATCTCTGTTATTATTTGAATGCATAATAACACAAAGTAAGTTGTAAGCCGCAAATTCCATATCGGAGCCCTCAATGCCTTCAGCGTAAAGAGTTTTTAACTGAGATTGGCACTGCATTCACACAAATAGCATCAATATCTAAAGTTCATTTACAAGTTCAATAACATCATCAACTTCTATAATAAATCATTCACATTTCAAAACGAGCAAGAATGGTAAAAAAATTCCTTTGATTTAAATTATAATTAACTATTTTATAGCATTGATTGCCTTTATGTCTTGTTCGGGAGAGAGACTAGAGAAATGGGATAGATAGAAATTAAAAGCTAATTCCACTCCAACCAAAAAAAACCATCAGTGAAAAATGTTAATCCTTGATTTCAGAACACATGCATAAATAACCAGAAAAAGCAGTAAAAAGGTAATCAAACCCTAAAACTAAATAAAGCCTTTTTCCTCTGATAATATACAGAACTAACCTGATTATATTCGGGCAGGTCCCCAAATTCCAGTGTCAATCGGGCATGTGTTTCGTACACCTGAATCATTGTTTCAAGGTTATTATCAAGGGCAGAAAAGTTGGAAAATATATCATAGTTTATACAGAATATGCAAATTACCAACACATGCCTTTTTCTATAGGTACGATCAAAAGATGTTACTATGTTATATCAGAAACGAATTCTGATGTGCAGAACATATTGAAATAAATAAAATACAAGTGGGGAGTCAAGATGTTTTCACTATAATATCTTTAAAGAGGTTCCTGAACAAGAAGCATCGCCAGAGAGATGCAGGGAAGTGGAACACCCTTAAATTGAAAAATAAAATCAAGAATAAGCAATACTAGTATGCCATCCATCAGAAAAAATACCTTGACTGTTAATTGATTGCGTATTCGTTGAACAGTTAGGTCTTGGCGAATGGATTTTAACTGGTCACATTTATAAAGGTAATTCTTCTGGGAATTCTGAACCATCACTAGAGCTTTCTCAAGAACCTCTTCAGGTCGTACCTGTAAGTTCATAGCATTTTAATAAGGTTCATAGTCAGGGAGTGAAGGAAATAGGAAGGACGAGAAAAGTAGCAGCACACAATTTAAATTCTTGAGAGGAGACATTACAGTGGCAGGATCAGGGGCAGAAGTTAGGCGCAGGTAACGCTTTTCAATTTCCTGGCAAGTACCCTTAACAGTTAGAGCATCCCAATCAATATCCTCAACAGCTTTGCTAGCACCATCCTCAAAGCTTTTGCTCAGAACCAACACACTGGCCCTTCTATTGTACAAGTTTCCAGGTCCAGCATGTTTTTTCCTAGAGTGGTTATTTTCTGTTCGATGGCCTTGTAAGTCAAATCTCTTGGAACGATTCTCACGTCTCTTCCTTTCCTCTGGTGTATCACTAAATGCCATTGCAGCAGAATAATATGCAGTCAAACTTTGTTCCTTGTCACTATCACTAGATGCATCACCATTTTCAGAAACAATAGAAGCATCTGTAAGACGCTGCTTCTTAAATGGCCTTTGGAGAGCCTTATTAGACATTCTCTGCAGTAATGGAGAAAATTTAGTATTCCTCAACCCGTCCTCCTTGCTTTCCTTGTTTTCCATTAACCCCTGCATGCCATTTTATGAGGTAAATGAAACATTCATTCTTTAAAATTTATAGGCACACATACTTCTCATTCTCAATGTGATTCTACTTTAAGAGCACTTCTGTTAGGAGGAAAAAGAACAATACTTTACAGATTAAAAAGTTCTTCCAAAAAGAATAAGGCTACACAGACACAAAAAAAACAAATCCATGTGTTTGTAAACAACGGTACCAAATTCCAGATCCAACAAGGAATAGCAGTTATGCTATATTTCAATAATGACACAACTTATACAACAATATAAATAAGTAAAACAGTTAGTTTGGTTAAATATAATACAATACATTGAACTTGAGAAGCTTTATACATCACAAAATAATTATGACAATACATAAGTCCAACAAATGACACGTTAATAAAATTTTCATATGATTCTAGTTCACTCGCAGAAGCCCACACAAAAATTGCAGGATATTGAAATGTAGAATAAAAATAAGCACACTGGATATATGGAATGTGAACCACAAACTTATCTGAAAAGCAAAAAATCATTTAGACTAGGATCGTGCCATGGTGATCACAAAGCAACTAATATCCAGATCATAATAGTATAGATCCCTGATCATACCTATGCATAGCCTCAAACATAAGCCATGATATAAAAATGGCATGAAATGAAGCAAAACCAATAATAAAAGATAAGGAAAACAGGAAAAAAGGGGTAAAGTAGTTAAACTTCAGTTCCACTCCATTTCTGACAAGAAAGCAACAAGAACGACACCAGCTAGAACCTTGAAATTTCCATAAATTACTTGAAGAAGCATACAAATACCTTTCTGTCCTTTGCATTAGGTACCCAACTACTATACTTTACAGTATCATTAGTGATTAACATTGGATTGTCAACTGGCTTCTCCTCTGGCATTGGCTCCCACCTACTTTTGGATCGTCTAGGACTTTTTTTATACTTTGGCAATAAAGAATCCTGGGCTGATGACAGTGAACTACTGCACAAAATATTGACAAATAATATGTCATAATATTACATCTCTTATTAAAATAATATTCAATCATTAACATTATAATTTAATGCATCAAAGGATATAGGATACATATGAAACACAGATGCAATGCACGGTTTATAAGTACGAAAAGAATGAAAATGAGAATAAAAGTAATAAAAAAAAATACAGCACGCATCACTTCTCATTAAATTATCCTAATTATTTAAAGAGGAAGCAGATAAATGATATCAGGACTCCCAAGACATTAGATGCTTCTAGTTTTCATTCAATAGTTTTATTACTTAATGAATGGCTTTAGAGATTAACAAAACCTTCAACAGATGTAAAACAAAGTAAAAACCTAGCATAAGCTCTAAGGATACGCATTTAGGTATGTGCTTTGGTATCAGATAGAGACTACATATATACATTCTCATCTTTATGAATAAGTGTTTTATTGCACTTCTTAGAAAGTTTCAACCTCACAAAATCAGCTTCTTAGATAAAATTTGCACTTATACCGAGGACTAGAAATCTTCAACGTAGAAATAGATATTTATGGTGATACAAAAGTGGCTTAATATTGAGCACCCCAATAGGCCCAACAAACCTCAATTCAGATATACTCAGATACCATCTTACAAAATGTAGCTTTTAGCCTATTTTAACCCTATACAATCGCCTTGTAAGATAAGGTTTGCACCCACTTATATACTATAATTTGATAGTATCTCTAATCGATATGAGATCTCCAAAAACACTAAAGAATCTAAATATCACTCTTGAATTTGGGCTGGGTATAAACTTAAATCTGAAAGTTAGATCATGAGGTGAGAATTATCTAACCACTAACAAACTCTAATTTGATCATGTATATAATTGATTTGGAATCTCAACACACACACCCTAATGCCCAGGATTGGCCAACTGCATAGTGGAGATTGTAGAACTGGTTTTATTTTACAATACACTGTAAAAGGCAGGTACAAGGCAGATTGTACTAGGAAAGCACAAGGCTAGATTTTTAGACTCGAGGGTAGCCAAATATCAGATCTACAACAAACCTACCATCTTGAATTTAGTACAACCTTAACTCAATCCCAAAAGCTACTTCATAAGGTGATGGTTGGCCAAACCTTTATAAGCTCTACTCTGACCATATTCAAACATAATCAAGGGACATGATTAATAGTTTCTAAAATGACAGATTTACTGCAACAGAAATACAGATGAGCTTCTAGCAACATTTAAGACATATAGGTTCTTATTGTGTATAAAGAGACGGCTCCTCTCATACTAACTATCACATAAAACAAATCTTTTAGTAGTTTTTTTATAACTATTCTAATATAGTCAACTTTTCATTATTTGGCCCTCCCAAACACAAGAAATAAGCTACTTCCATTCCTGGTTGTACATATACCAGGTGCAAAATTGAAAGAATAAATAGAAATTGATCAAACCATGAAAATTAGCAAAAACCAGAAACACCTCAAAATTAACACTCAAGTACAATAATGATATTTCAACCAACAAAAACAAGAGATAAACAAGAGACATCATACTCTTTATTGACCACATCTGCATCTGGCATTGGGAAAAGTGGTTCCATATCCCAATTTCGTGTGTTGAGAGTACCATCAGCTGTTGCCTTAGTGATCATCTGCAAAGGCGGTTAAGGAATTTGATAAGATTATTGAAGCAAACTGACAAACAAAACCTATGGGTGCATCACAGCGGCACACAATTCTCAACTCTCTTTTTTTTCCTGAATGCCTCAAGTGTCAATATAAAACATAAAGGCAAGTTATACAAAATTACATAGTCATATACTTTCTGCTCTGAATAACTAAGGTCAAGACCAGAGACCTTGTTTTGTTTGATCCTAACGTTATATACACACATGAATCATCTAAAGGTTTCAAGAGCATCATAAGTGTGCTTCAAATGTATCATGTTCCATAATGCAAAACTAGAAGGGAGGGGCAAACAAATCTAGCAAATGCAAAAAGAGCAGAATGATTTGAACTGGTGACTACATGAAAGTAATATTATCATCATATATTTTCTTCTTCCAGTATAAAACTAAAAACTCACCTCCTTCATGACAGCCTGACATGCAGCCATTTGCTTATCATCTTTGCAACGAGCCAAAGCTTTTTCCACATAGCCACGTAAAGACTTGGGAAACATACCAGGCTGTGAGCAAGAATAGTTTGGAATTATTAAAACAACCTGTATTTAATAAATTTCTTGACCATCAACACAGTTAATTTAAAATTTGGTGCCTGGCTACAATTTAAGCTATTCCAATAGTCATGAAACAAGGTTATTTATGACTTTGGAATAGACTGTTGCTACTTTCCAAAACATTAGTTGTTAACTGTGCTGAATGGAATCATATAATACTTAGCCAACCTCACCCAATGGTATAAGGTGTTGCTGTTGTTAGAAGAAAATAATATCATTAGCTTTGCATTGTTCACCAATTTATTAGTTCTTTGTAGTGTGTTCCCCCTTATCCACCTAACCCTTTCATAAATATATTTTTTTTGTGGAAAAATCTTCCCAAACTTACAAGTCCAAACACTCAGTTTCCATCAACTTATAGTACAATGATGTTTTCTAAATCTTTAGTTTTCTTTAAATGAAAATAATGAAATGAAATAAATAAATTGTCAGGATGATAATATTTTAGCATGCATTATGTAATTTAAAAATTCATTGAATATTATTGTTCAAGTATCACCTTAAGTATGGAATTAGCAGCATCATTAGATGATACTTTCTCAGTTGGCTTTGGTAACGAAACAGCAATATACACAGGTTTTGGCGCTGAACCAGTTGAAGAGCTATCCTTTTCGGCTTTGGGCTGTCCAAATGTCAAATTTGAAGCAATTCGTGGATTTGTAGGAATTTGAAGTTTGCTTACCCGTTTTGCCTCTGGAGATTGAGCACTTTGTACAGGTGACAGGTTCACCTGTTGAGAGGGGAGAGGCATCGGAAGAGGAGGAGGCGGAGGAAGGTACAAATTGGTTCCTTGAGAAGATACAGTCTTCTGTTGATCCTGAAATGTATCATAAGAAGATTTTAAATCTAAAGGACTTTGGTAGTTTGGTTGAATAGGATTAGTTTGTTGTATCTGAGAACTTTGGGGCCCATGTTTCCAGTAACTATCGTGATCACCACTATTTACTGCAGCAGGCTGACCATCAAAAGAAATGAACATGAAATTAATAAGTTAACGAAACTACACTTCAAAAAAAACTAATCATCCAAATACAACAATCTCATAAAACTGAAGCCAAACAAATATTAGATATCCATTATACAAAAAAAATTATATAGAATTGGAATTCAACAAATTGACACGTATGAATAAGAATTTATCTACTCTGTCAGGTCAAATATTAATATTCTAAGTAGTAATAATTTTTCCACACTTTTGGACTGAAACTAATCTTCAAACCTGAAAAGAAGGTATGGCAGAAGAGCTGGAGTCTTGCCTCCAAAATGGTGGATACGATTGCGGAGGCTGGCTATTTGGAGTTGCATAACCACTAGTAACTGCAGGAATAGGGCAACCCAAAGCAGATGAACTTTGGACAGATAAGTTCTCTGTTCCTGGTGCACAGCTGACTTCTGTCTGGTTGTAGTAGTCTGCCCACTGTTTGTACTGTTGCTGATACTGCATTGAAGTAGTGGCAGCACCAGAACTATAAGAAACACTGGAATCTGGGGTGTAACTAGTATATGGATTAGAAGAGTAACTGCCATTGTTCCACGCAGTCGCTTGATTTCCATATCCGCCGCTGTTTTGGTAACCTCCGGGAGTCTGATAATCAGCAGGATTGTAATAAGTGCTTGAATAACTTGCGGATCCAGCATAAGACCCAGTATTCTGAAAGGAGGAAATAGGCTGATAAGGAGCACCTGTGTTTTGATATGCTCCTACAGGCTGTGAATATGTATGATTAGGTTGCTGCTGATAGTTGTTATGGTAGCCCGAGTATCCCATGCTGCCATAACCATATGGATTAGAAGAACTTGGGTATGATGCGTATGCATTGTAATCTTGGGTTACATTAGCTGTTCCCAAATTTGATGAATTACCAGCAACGGATGATACATTGTATCCATCTTGAATGCTTTTTGCAGGCGGCTGTGGATGTTGATCATACTGGTAGGTTGGATTAGAATAAATTCCATTTCCTGTAGAGCCATGAACAGTCCATGATGCAGCTTCAGACCCAGTCGTACTGGGAGCATAGGAAGTTGGATGATGTTGGCCAGCATCAACGTGCCGGTTCTACAAAAAGATTGTGTGTCATGCTTTACGTGATCAAAGTACACTCAATTGAATCATTGAGGTCAAAACATCCAAACAGAAAGACTCTGGCGTAGAAACTAAATAGGTATCCATTCACACCAATAGTCTATGACAGCGCAGAAACACGATTAACCGTTTAGCAAACATTTTTTTCCCAAAAAGACAAGTCAATCATAGAACAGGCTCAAGAAACTTCTCAACAAAATGCTTACAATTTACGAACCGTTGAAAATTTCAAAACAACTACAGCAGGCTATCAGTATTATTCAGTAACATACGGATCAAAATCTCAAAGGATGCTTAAACGACATCAGTACATAACATTTTCAAACTCATTAAATAAACAACACTGTTTGATTCACAAACTCGACCATGAACTTAAGCATCTAAACTACTTAGTTTTTAAGGAACCACGCTTCATAGACTACCTCAAACATACGCTTACGATCTACAAACCGTTGAAAATATCAAAACAACAATTGCAGCAGGCTATCAGTATTATTCAGTAACATACGGATCAAAATCTCAAAGGAAGCTTAAACAACAACACTACATCACATTTTCAAACTCATTAAATAAACAACACTGTTTGATTCACAAACTTCACATGAATTTTAAGCATCCAAACTACTTAGTTTTGAAGGAGCCACGCTTCGTAGATTACCTCGAACATGTGCGGCTCGGGAGGAGCTAGCGTCTCAGTATTACTTCCTTCGTTGGCCATCTCGCGGAAACCCTGAATGAGGGAAGAAAAACACAGACGCGCATAATTAACAATTAAGTTGAAGCAAATCCGAGAAAAACCCTAACAAATTGAAAAGAAATCGGAGGAGTGGAAACCTGGGGAAATCTGGGAAGAGGATTGGGGAAAAGCTGAAAACGGTGAAAGGAGGAAGCAGAATGGAATCCGAGGAAGCAGAGAAGGAAATTGGGGAGAAGAAGAAAAATTAATGAAAAGCAGAAAAGAAAAAAACAAGTAGCAAGATAGATAGAAAGATAGAAAGATAGATATGAACGAAATATTAAGACGGAGAATAAAAAGAGATTGAAAAAGTAAGAAGGGGGAAGGACTTTGCAGGCGAAAACGCCGGAAGAGAGAGAGATGGGGTTGGGTTGGGTTGTGTTGTGTTTTTGAGAGAAAAAAGTTGGAAGAAATAGAATTCAGGAAGGGACTGTGCAGAGGGTGGGGTCCTCCCATGCTGCTACCACAACATCATGCATTCATACTAATCCTTTGATTTTTCCAATTACTATTATCTTAACCATTAATTAACCATTTTTTTTTATCTATAAGGGTTATTTTTATTTTCCTTAATTACGTTTTTATCCTCAATTTTGGGTAATTAGTTTTGGTTAAATTTGACATTTAAGAATTATAT
>Ga0123341_1005871_pt1 | contig 11026 bp, 6 predicted proteins | sample Turbeapinknodule_FD_89959 | JGI IMG/M metagenome (GOLD analysis project Ga0123341, IMG submission 89959) | Root nodule microbial communities of legume samples collected from Mexico - Turtle bean Mexico pink nodule | ecosystem: Host-associated > Plants > Roots > Nodule | place: Mexico: Nepantla...
TCACTAGAAGTCTAACTAACAGAATTATCAGGACCTGAATAATAGGTCTCTTTATTAACTAAACAGAGAAAAAATAGCAGTTATTAAATTAAAACTAATTTTACTAAAGAATGGGTCCATCAATAATAAATCATCATCTCAAATTTGGTTTACCCTAAATACGTATTTTGCCTCCAACACTCGTGCCCAGATTAAGAAATACAAGTTACGCCTCAAGATTTCCAAGAATAACCGGACTGTAAGTTCTTATCTTTTATAAATAAAGAAAATTGTTGTTTCACTAGCAACCATTGGTGCTCCGGTCACGATTGAAGATCACGTGCAGGTTATTCTTGATGGCCTTTTTTAGGACTATGACCCTTTCGTGGCTTCTATAATGTCCAGATTTGAACCATACACTGTCAATGAAATAAAGGCTCTTTTGTTAGCACAAGAAGAAAGACTCGACAAACATCGTCTTCTTGATCCTCTAACATCTCCTATTATGGCTGTTGTTGCCTCTTGGAATCCAGTAAATTCCAGAACTGCCAAATCTAAGACCAAGTTTTCCAATTATCGTGGCCACCGTGGCTCCTCTCGTTCTAGTTCCTTGCATGGGGCTCGCTCCTTTAGTTTTCAACCTCCACCTGTAGACTCTTGGCACTCTATTTCAACATCCTCACACCCCACTTGTCAAATATGCAAGAAACTTGGGCATTCCGCGGAGCACTGTTGGCAACGGTACGATCCACATCCTTCCAATCAGGCTCACGCCAATTTCACTCATTTGTCTTTACAAGACAATGAGTCCCATGCTTCTTCTCTGCTGGGGGTGTTCCTTATTCTGTAGAAGATCCTCTGTGGTACCCAGACAGCGGTGCCACACATCATATTACCAACAACTCCTCTACCTACACTATGAAGAACCCATATGATGGCACTGACACCGTGAAAATGAGTAATGGAACAAGTTTGAATTGGCTCAATAATCTTCGTTCTTCTACTTCCAATTATGATCTTGTTTTAACTAACCTTCTTCATGTTCTTGAAATCACTAAGAACCTTATTAGTGTTTCGAAATTCTGTCATGATAATAACGTCATTTTTGAGTTTCATTCCAATGCATGCTATGTTGTTCATCAGATCACGAAAAGAGTTTTTCTTTAAGGCATTCTTAAGGATGAATTGTATATGTTTCATGCATTAAAATCTATTCCTAACTGTTTTGTAAATACAATATCCTTTACTGCTGACAAAATCATTGTAAACACTTGGCATGAATGTTTTGGCCACTGCAGTTTTAAAGTTTTTAAACAAATTCTTTCTCAATGTAATCTTCGTGCTTGCAAGGATGTTCATTTTTGCTTTGTCTGTGTTTGTGGGAAATGTCATCAGTCTTTAAATACTTACACTAAACCTCTTGAATTGATTTATATTGATGTATGGGGACCCTCTCCTGTCATGGCTTCCAATGGTGCGTGTTATTACGTTTTCTTTTTAGATGTCTACACTAAATTCACTTGGATCTATGTCATGCATAAAAAATCTCAAGTAATCAATATTTTTAAAACTTTTAAAACACTGGTAGAAAATCAAACAGGTCATAAAATTTGTGCTCTGCAAACTGATAATGTGCGTGAATACCTATCTCTAACTCCTTTTCTCCATCAACATGGTATACACCATCGTCTCATTTGTCCTTACACTCATGAGCAAAATGGTTCTGTTGAGCGCAAGCATCGCCACATTGTTGATATGGGGCTCACATTGCTTGTTATTGTGTCTCTCCCTCTTCGTTTCTGGGCTGAAGCTTTCATTGCCTTCGCTCACATTATAAGTGTTCTCCACACAGAAGTGTTAAATGGTAATAATCCTTATCATCTTTTGTTTCAACGACAACCAAATTATAACAAATTTAAACTTTTTGGTTGTGCTTGTTATCCTAGCCTAAGACCCTATAATAAACGTAAATTTGCTTTTCGTTCTTCCTGCTGTTTGATTTTGGGATATAGTATTCAACATGCATGTTATATTTGTCTTACTCTTGAAGGCAAAACCATCATCTCGCGGCATGTGATATTCAACGAATCTGTGTTCTCCTACAATGATCTCACCAACAGGTTTGAAATTGACTCTGCTTCTTCTCAGGTTTCTTCTGAACCTCTTCCCTCTATAACTGTTATGCAACCGTGCCCTATGTCTTCTCCATCATTAGTAATAAACAATGACTCTCTCTCTCCCTCTCCTTCACCCCATAATCACTCTGCTTCACATATTCTCCCCTCCCCACCCCCTATTTCTACTGCTAATACTCAACCTATGGTCACCCGTGCCAAACTTGGCATTTTTAAACAAAAATTTTATCATACTTCTCTACCTTTTATCCCCTCTCCTCCTACCTCGGTCAAATATGCTATTGCCTCTCCCATTTGGTTCACTACTATGTATGAAGAATACAATGCCCTACTCTCAAATAACACTTTGACTTTAACCTCTCTTCCCCTAGGCGCACCCTTTGTTGGTTGCAAATGGGTTTACAAAACAAAACTTAATGCATATGATTCTCTCCAACGATGCAAGGCACGGTTGGTGGCAAAAGGTTTCCATCAAACTGGAGGTGTTGACTATGCTGAGACCTTCAGTCCAGTTGTTCGTCACACTACCGTTCGTCTTGTTCTTGCTCATGTTGTTGCCTCTCATTGGCCTATCCGACAAATCGACATCAACGATGTCTTTCTTGATGGAGATCTCACAGAGCGTGTCTACACGCAACAACCTCCTAGTTTCACCTCCACCGATCCCCACCTTGTATGCCATCTTCATAAAGCCATCTATGACCTGAAGTAAGCACCTCGATCTTGGTTTCTAAAGCTAAGTACTACCTTACAACAACTTGGTTTTCATTCCACTAAAAGTTATACCTCGCTCTTTGTTAAGTTTGCCTCCTCATATACTATTTTTATACTCGTGTATGTTGATGATATTCTCATCACAGGATCCTTTGAGACAACAATCACCGATCTCATCACCCATCTCAACTCCTTCTTTGCTCTAAAAGACTTGGGTCCTATTCATCATTTCCTTGGGATTCAAGTCTCTCGCACCCCAAGTGGCGAAATACGTCTCTCTTAGACTCAGTATATTCGTGACATTCTACGCAAAACCAACATGCTAACTTCCAACCCGCAACCCACTCTTATGATTTCCTCTCTTCGTCTTCAACAATCATCTTCCTCATCTGAAGTCTTCTCTGATCCTATGTTGTACATATCCGTTGTGGGTGCGTTGCAGTATCTTCTTGTCACTCGACTAGAGTTATCATACTCTTTCAACAAAGTTGCTCAGTTCATGCATGACCCTCATGTTCATCACTAGCAAGCTGTCAAACGCATCCTTCGCTATCTTGCGGGTACCCTTGATCATGGCATCACGCTTCATCATCATTCCTCCTCGTCTATTCTAGCTTTCTCAAACATTGATTGGGTTGCTGATGCCGATGACCGAAAATCCATAACCGGCTATTGTGTCTACCTTGGTTCAAATCTCGTTTCATGGTCCACTCACAAGCAAAAAACTGTGTCCCGTAGCAGCACGGAGGCTGAGTATCGTGCCATAGCTGCTGTTATGACTAAAATTCTTTGGCTTCAATCCCTTCTTTGTGAGTTACATATTCCCACTTCTACTCCGCAGATTTACTCTAACAACCTTGGTGCAATTCTCCATAGTGTTAATCCTATTATGCACTCCAAATCAAAACACTTTGAACTTGATTTGAATTTTGTCAGAGACCATATCCAACAACAACATGATAAACTCCTCCACATCCCTGCTCGCTATCAAGTTGTAGATCCCTTTACAAAACCCATCTCTGGCTCTCGGTTTCCCCAACTCAGAACTAAACTCACTGTGACTAATAAGCCACCATGAGTTTATGGGGGGTGTTAGGGATTCTGTTGTAACATCCTCCTTTACAGTTATCAGTTATTTGCATGGGCTCTGTATATATATACCTTTATAGTGGCTTTGTACCTAACTGAGATATTTTTCAATAATAATTCTTTAGTTTTCTTCTCTCTCTCTCATGGCCCACTACTCACATTAACAGAAATGCCAACAACATTCGGTCCAAATCAGAAAAGCCTAATACAGGTTTAAACTTGGTGGGATGCCGACAACATTCAATCCAATTAGTGAAGAAAATGTCGATCTCACTCGTCCTAGTTTGTAGGTTTTAAATTATATTTATTGCAGGTAAAAGTGTCAAGCCCAAGTTCGATCCACTGTCGAAAGTCAGTTGAAAGGTGAAATCAAACAATGAACTTATTAGCCTCATTAGCTTATGTCTGAGGTTAGGGGGTTGTGAGGTCATAGGCCGAGCCCGATCATGTGGTGAAATAGTCTTAATGCCAATCTCTGGAGTTAATGAAAAAGATCCCATTTATTTCTTATAAAGAGAGGAGAGGAATGTGTTAATTATGGAGATTGACCGTATATGTGGGATTGTAATCAATTTGGGAATATAGCTCAAAACAATACCAAATACAAGGAGAAGGGGGGAGGGGGGAGGGAGAGCATTACCTTATATAAGAGAAAGAAGAAGACCTGACAAAACAACCCTTTAAGGCTAGAAACTCCTATTTTTGACTTAACTGATTCTGACTTAACTTTATAGTCTGGTAATGAGACATTTCTCTTGTTTCAAGTTTTAGGGTTTTAGTATTTCAAGTTCTTGATAAATTTATTGATCTTTTTATCGACTTCACTTTTAATAAAAGTCTATACATATGACCATCTTTCATGCTCCTTGATTTTTAAATCTTCTAATACCATTGATAACTATATATATTACTCAATTCAATTAAAATTATGCTCAACATAACCATTGAAATAGTGATGCATATTTTTTTAAATCCAGAAAATCATCATTGCTAGACAAAAAAAAAATCACCAAACAAAATTTTAACAGAAATTAATAAAATGCACACATACTGCACACTAACAAATTAAAAGAAATAAGAAAAAGAAAAAAGGTGAGCAGCAAAAGTGCAATGAGAAGGTATCAAACATATATTAAATTGCAGTGAAGAGGAATTGTAAAAAGGAAGACAAAAGAAATCTAATATATAATTGACTAAACGCGTTGCATAAGTGTCATATTAAGAGGGTGATCAACCGATGAAATTTATCCAATGTTGTTTAAAACAAACATGATCAGTTTCTAAATCATATAAATTTGATTCTGATACCAAATAAGATTAAAATAAACTAATTCACTTGAACTTAATTTCTAGAGATTTTAATGGAAAAAAAATATTAATGTGATAACTGCATCATCAAATACATTAGTTTACCATCTTTAAAAAGAAATCATCTTCTTATACGAGTTCATGTCCTTCTACTCTTAACCGTTGTAATTTGGAATAATTCAATGACATGACATCAATGACATCCTTTTACTCTTAATAGTTATAATCTAGAACAATTCAACAGTTGTAATCTAGAACAATTCAATGTTGAGTCATGAGCATGTCAGGATTCTAAATAAATAGAGATTTAACTTCTCTATTTACTAAGATACCATTATAGACCTAATATCTAAAGGCTGCAAAACATGAAAACAGTTATAATATTTGAAGTGATTTTACATTTACTTCATGGTTTCAAGGGACACTCTCCTGAAGTAGAAAAAGTGGAAGTGATAAAATGAAAAGAAACCACAACATTTGTTTATTTTGATGCTAATGAGGAGAAGGTTCAATATCTTTAAGAAGTCCAACTATCTGCTGCATGCTTGGTCGCTTGGAAGGAAGTTCAGCAGTGCAGAGATAACCAATCTTAAGGGCCTCCTCCATTTGCTCTTCTGCTCCAGTGTAATGAATTTTTGGATCAATGGCTCTTGAAGCTTTGTTCTCTCTCACTAACCCTCTCACCCAACTAACCAAAGTTGCTTCTTTCACATCAGGATAATCATCTCCAACAGGCTTCTTCCCAGATAGTAGCTCAAAGAGAACAACCCCAAAACAGTACACATCTGATTTTGGAGTTGAGGTGTAGAATTCTGGTTGAGAAAACTCTGGTGGAACATAACCAGGTGAACAAAGTCCAATCTCCTCATCCAAGCCACTCCCAAAAATCTTAGCCAACCCAAAATCTGAAAGTCTTGGCTCCAAGTTATAGTCCAAATATACACTGCTAGCTTTAAGATCTCTGTGAATGATTGGTGGGGAGCATCCATGATGCAGAAATGCCAATGCTCTTGCAGTGCCGAGTGCAATTTTATGGCGAAATCTCCAAGTTGTGAGGCCTCCTTCTGATCCAGCATTTTGGATCCCATCACTGCCATCTTCTTCCCATGTATCTGTGCTCCAATCATCTGTACTTTGAAGAACAACACCAAGTGGCAAGTCATAAAGCAAATTTTGTAAGTTTCCATTCTCCATGTAGTCATATATAGCAATCCGCTGATCCCCAGCTACACAGTATCCGGTTAGAGGAACAAGATTGGGATGCTTTATTCTTCCAAGATACTCAAGTTCTCTTGCAGCTTCTTTATCTGTAAGAGTGGATCCAACCACCAGTACTTTAACTGCTACATGAATACCACCTGGTAGAAATCCTCTATAAACAGGCCCAAATTTCCCTTCAGCCAAAAGGGTACCCCTATCAAAATTTGAAGTTGCAGCCAAGAGGTCTGCAAATGTGATATTTAACAGTGGCTTGTCAAAGATTACCACTGGGACGGATGTTGCTTGTTTAACATCAGCCACCCAAGTGGTTGAATCTGTGTGGAATGAAAAGGGACCTGATATGTTATGTTCTTCTTTGTATGAAGTTTGTTTAACAGGCCATGGTTTTGTTTTCTTAAGGCAACCAAAAGCTAGAAGCATAAGCCCAGCAATCAAGCAGATCATTGAGAAGGTCAATGCTAGAGCTAGCTTCATTCCCTTGTTTTCAGTGGCTCTTTTTTTTGGAAGACTTGGCTTTACAGCAATAGGGCAACTGTTCACTGATCCATAAAATGCTCTTTGGATGATAGCTGATTTGGTTTCCAAAGCACAGAAGGATAAGTTGTTATAAGAGAAGTTGTATTTTTCCATTAAAGGAAGTTTCTCTATGACCGATGATGGGACATCTCCGCTCAGATTGTTGTTTGAAAGGTCAAGAACTTGAAGGTTTGTATTGTTCAGTAAAGGAATTTTTCCTGTAAGATGGTTCATAGAAACATCAAGTGCACTCAAATTACGAAGTTGTGAGATTTCAGCAGGAATGTAACCAATGAGACTAGTTTTGGACAAGTTCAGGTATTCCAATCCAGATAGCTTTTCAATCTTGGGGAATTTCTGTCTGCTAAATCTATTGTGGGCAAGATTAAGGTGCTTCAGATTCTTGGATTCAATAAAATTTTGGGAAATCTCCCCATCTAGCTGATTCTCTGACAAGTCAAGATAAACTAAATGAGACCAATTGTAACTAGAGATGGAATGTACCTGAGAAATGCGACCTTCAAAATGGTTTCTTCTAAGATCCATGACCTCAAGCCTTCCCTGAAATAACTTCATCACAGAACCCTGAAAGGAATTTCCAGATATGTTGAGACTCACAATGGACTTCAACCCAGAAATATCAGAATCACTGCCATTAATACTATTCCCAGCAAGGTTCAAGGTAATGAGATTAGGAAAAGCAGCACCAAACTCATCCGGAACTGTCCCACTTAACCGATTTGAAGAAAGATCAATTGAAACAAGAGAACGACACTCAAGAATCCCAGAAGGTATTCTTTGCTCAAACCGGTTGTGGTCAAGTTTGATGACTTTCAGACTCACGAGGGAACTAATAGCTTCAGGAATTTCCCCAGAGAAATTGTTGCTGGACAAGTCCAATACTTCTAGCAAACCAAAGTTTCCTATGTTGTTAGTCAATGAACCAGAAATCTGATTGCCGGAGAGGTTAAGGTTCTTGAGCATGCTAAAACTCCAGAAATCAGAAGGCAAGTCGGTGATTTTGTTGTGGCTAAGGTCCAAAGATCGAAGCTTGGTGAGCTTGCCTATGGTGGTGTCTGGAACAGGACCAGAAAGGTCCATGCCAGAAAAGACTAACCCAATAACATGTTCTCTCTTGGCATCACATGAAACCCCTTGCCATGAACAAACAGAAGCAGAAAAGTTGTAGACCTGGGAGGATGCTAAGCCCATCTTCTTCAAAAACTCAGACACAAGGAAATCATCAGTGTTTGGTTGCTGGGATGCTAAGTGCTTGAAGAAGAGTGTCAGAACTAGAACAGAACCCAACACTCCCAAACCCATCATATACAGGAGTGAAGTCGGTCACTGAGAAATGATGCAAAATAGTTAGCCACTCACGGCAAAGCCTCCACCAACTTGGAAAATGCCCCTCTCAGAACTTCAACACCAGAATAAGCATAGATTGGTGCGAGTCCATGGAAAAGTCTCAAGTGCTTTTCTACACTCCATATCTCCATACACTATCTGTAATGGTACTGTCTCCGAAGGAAAATACTGAAAAAAAATTATGCTTTACGCTTTTGCTGCAGAAGGACTAAATGACAACGGGGTTACAACTACTAGTACCACGATGTTTTTAAAGAAAAATTAAGTAGCTCTGATGTAACATTACACAAAGGTTATGGACTTCTACGAAAAAAACATCTGAGAGACCTTCTTTGACCTTCTTTGTAGATCCCTGAAGGACAAAAGAAAGACACAAACCATGCAATGCAAGAAACAAGTTATTATTGTCTTTGTCTTAAGCTCAAAGCTAAGGTACTTTACTTCTGTAGCAGAGCATAGGGTAAGCTAGATCTTTAAGAAACAAAAATTTATTTTATTTTTACCCTTTTTCACACAGTGAATGAGCGAGGAAGAGACGGTGCAACATGCAGAACAATATGAATGAGTAAGGAAAAGTAAAGAGCAAGGTGGGGTTCTGGTCGGATCATAAATGAGAGGGAATTGAATGAGAATTGCTTTGTGGATGCGGTTGGTGAATGTATCAAGAAATTGTTGGTGGGAATTCAATGATTCTTCATTGAGTATTTATCACCTTTTTTTGGGTCCATTGATATGTTATTTCGCCATTATGGTTCAAAGTAAGAAGAAAATAAAGCAGGTCCTTCTTCGTAAGGGCAGGATCATCCATTCCTATCATGCCTAGAGGGAAACAAGAAAAATTATGAAATCTGGTAAGTAGAAAAGAATATCCAAATGACTCAAATATTAATAATATATCAAAGACTCATTGGAAATTGATTTTACTACTTTTTTTTTTCATACAATTTTATCTTTTTCAGGTCAACGAATTTAATTACACAGTTAATTTAATAAATTAAAAAATTTATTTTAACCCGATAATTTGAGAAAAAAAAAGATGAATTATTTAAGGAGGAATGCGATTTCTTGGTTGACAATGTTATATAACCAACATTACGTGATCCTTCTTACCCTCATTCTTAATTGTTGATTCTACCATAACTTTTACCTATATTTATATCATTACAGTAGGTTTCTCAATTCTAATTAAAATTATAAAATTGTAATTTGGTCAATTAGGCCAAAAAATATTAAGAACAAAATGGTATAACATAAATTTTTACACACTTAAAATCTTAATCGATCCGCCGCTTCATCTTTGAAGAATAAATTTCAAAACAATTAGCTTGTTGGATTGAGTGTGATTATTAGGTTGAAAGTTATAATGTGAGGAAACAACATTTTTTACTTAAAAACGTAAGAGTCCAAATATCATTATTTGAGTGTGATTTGACTCACGTGACACGATAATTGATAATTGATACCACCACATGCAATATAGTCATTAGAATGTTAAAAACATAAGAAAATTGTACAGAAGAAGATGGAAAGAAGAAAAGAAAGAAGATGTGTTTATTCTCTTGTTATTTACATCATTTCATGTATAAGAAATATATACGGTAGGAGACTTTCTTTCTCCAAATTACAATTACAATAATCTAATTAGGTAGAAATTCACTAATCATGAGATTCTATCATTATTAAATTAATTGCATATAATTGGGTACAATATCGTACAATATTGCATACAATAATTGCGTATAATTTGATAATTATTATTTCCTCAGTATTCCCCTAAAGTTGGTAGCTATCTGAAGATCATCCCAACTTGTGTCGTAGCGTAAAAAAATTGTTCCTTGCCCAAAGCCTTCATACAAATATTTGCGAGCTGATACTTTGTTGTTGGTACACAAGAAGGACTGATTACCCGACTTGTAATTTTTTTCGTACAATGTGTCAGTCTATCTCAATGTGTTTTGTGCGTTCATGAAATACTGGGTTTGCTGCTATATGTAATGCCGCTTGATTGTTACAGAAAAGTTGAGCTAGCAAGTTACATGACACCTTTAAATCCTGCAACAGATATCGCAACCAAACTATCTCCAAACAAGTATTGGCCATCACGCGGTATTCTGCTTCTGCTGATGATCTTGATACTTTTGTCTGTTTCTTTTACTTCCATGAGATAATATAAGAACCAAGAAAAATACAATACCTAGATACTGATCTCCGAGTTGTCTGACAACCTCCCCGAGTCGCAATAAGTTGTCAATGTCAAATTGTTCTCGGATGGCAATAACAAACCTTGTCCCGGTGATCCTTTGATGTACTTTAGGACTCAAATTGCGGCATCCCAATGAGGTTTCTATGGAGCCTGTATATATTGACTTAGGGTTCGAACTGAAAATGCTATGTCAGGCCGAGTAACCGTGAGGTATATCAGTCGTCCCACGAGTCGCTTGTATTTGACTGGATCCTTTAATAACTCTTCATCGTTTGGTATGAGTTTTAGGTATTGCTCTATTGGAAATTTGTCTAGACGAGCACCTATGAGTCTTGTATCCTACAAAATATCAAGCGCATATTTTCTTTATGACATGTAAATACCAGCTTTGGAACGGGAAAATTCAATCCCTAGAAAATATTTTAAGTCTCCAAGATCTTTAATGCAAAATTGTTGTAATAGACAGTCTTTAACACACTGAATTTCTGTCAAA
>Ga0123341_1005872_pt1 | contig 11026 bp, 7 predicted proteins | sample Turbeapinknodule_FD_89959 | JGI IMG/M metagenome (GOLD analysis project Ga0123341, IMG submission 89959) | Root nodule microbial communities of legume samples collected from Mexico - Turtle bean Mexico pink nodule | ecosystem: Host-associated > Plants > Roots > Nodule | place: Mexico: Nepantla...
TAGAACACAAAAATCTATTATAGGTTTATTTTCTGGAATGTAGTTTTTTATATTATGGATTTTAGTTTCGAAATTAGAATTAGATGTGATGCATGTCACAATTCATCGGTGCAGAAAGAATTAGCCTCGTTTGAATCATGTGCCTCGGTTGACGGGCCTTCGTTGATTGTTGTGGGTTTGTGCATCGACAAATTCTTCTTCCAGGCTATAAATTGTGGCCAAATTTTTCTGAAGCTTCATATAATTTTAAATGTTAAATATATATTTTTTAAATAAATATTGGATTGGTGAATCCAAAATCTCAAACTAAATTTGAAATTATATACGAGACTCTATAATCCGGTTTCTAAATGAATTCTTTTTTTTTGTTTGGCTAATAACAAGTTATAACAAAAATAAATTACACCGACTCGTTTTGTTACCCTTAATTACAGCTATAGTAATTCTAAAATCATCTTAAATAAAAATCAGATTCTAATGTTTTCTTTTTCAATAGTTTTCAAAAATATTGATTTTAATTTTAAATTAGTATTTGTATTTAATTTGTAAGCACACTTTTTTATGCAAATGTAGTTTATTGATCAAAATAATAATATTGGTTTAATGTAATTTAAAAAATAATAAATAATAAATAAACCACTATTTTGAACAAAAAATATTGAAAAGATGAATGATTTAAATAAAGAATGTGGTATCAGAAGTTTTTCATATAAACATTTCTCCTGTTGGGATATTCGTTCCGATAATAAGATATTTTTTTGTTTGTTTTATAAACACCTGTGCAACAAAATTGTATTTATAGACACAAGTTTAATAAAAGAAATTAAAAAATTAAACTCGTACTTCACTTTTCTGAAAAGTAATAAAAACATGTTGAAGAGTACAACTTCAATAAAAGAAATATAATTTTTTATTTTAAAATTGTGTTCTCAAACACTATTTACTATTTACTCATTTTCATAATTTTTTTATAATTTACTCATTTTATTAAATTTAATGAAAAAATTATGTCACTTTCATAAATTAGCCTTAAATAATACCAAATTAAATTAATCCCTTTTACTTATTCATTGTGTCCTTTCATGTGTTTCGAAAATTTCCAAAATTCATAAGGAGCACTTTTATATGTAAAGACAAAGAGCGCTAGGGATGCGGCTGTAGAGAAGGGCATTGAAAAGTGACACTCAAAAACAAAATGCAGTGGCATTTCCAGTAAATAACACTTCAGAACAGGGTCAAATTATCTTCAAGCCCACACACTTACTTTCTCTTTCCTATCCTCTGCTCTCATTTTCTTCCATTCTCCTTCACAACATGAAAAAGCAGAGACAGTTCATACTAATAACAAATTGAAAAGTTCCAAAACCACCACAGAAAAAGCCATTTTCTAAAAGGAAAAGAAAAAATGCTAAAAAAAACGGAATCTGAAGAAAGCAAGTTCTTGAGTCGGGGAAAAGATCAGAGCAGTGAGAAAATGAGATAGTGAGCTAAGGAATCCCGAGAATGGCGGGTTCGGAGGAAGTATTGCCGTGGCTGAAATCGCTGCCGGTGGCGCCTGAGTACCGCCCAACCACGGCGGAGTTCCAAAACCCGATCGCCTACATCTCCAAAATCGAGAAAGAAGCCTCTCAATACGGAATCTGTAAGATCATTCCACCGCTTCCCCCTTCTCCCAAGAAAACCGCAACTGCCAACCTCACGCGCTCCCGGCCTACCTTTACCACGCGCCAACAGCAGATCGGCTTCTGCCCCCGCCGCGCGCAGCCGGTGCGCCGCCGCGTATGGCGCAGCGGCCATCACTACTCCCTTCGGGAATTCGAAGCCAAGGCTAAGGCCTTCCACAAAACCTACTTAAACAAAAACAAACCCAAACCTCTCGAACTCGAAACGCTCTATTGGAAAGCCACCTTAGACAAACCCTTCTCCGTCGAATATGCGAACGACATACCTGGCTCCGCGTTTAGCCCCCTCCGTGCTTCGCGCGATGCCGATTACGTTGGCGACACCGCGTGGAACATGAGGGCGGTTTCGCGGGGGAGCGACTCGCTTCTTAGGTTCATGAAAGAGGAAATTCCAGGCGTGACGTCACCCATGGTCTATGTGGCAATGTTGTTCAGCTGGTTCGCGTGGCACGTGGAGGATCACGACTTGCATAGCTTGAACTACCTCCATTTCGGCGCTCCCAAGACTTGGTACGGCGTGCCTAGGGACGCTGCGGTCGCGTTCGAGGACGTTGTCAGAATTCATGGCTACGGCGGAGAGATTAATCCTCTCGGTTCGTATCGTTCTCAATTCTTTCGTAGCTATGCATTATTGTTTTAACTTATCCTTTTAGTGTGCCTTCAACAGTTACTTTTGCTATTCTTGGCGAGAAAACCACGGTGATGTCTCCGGAGGTTTTTGTTGGCGCCGGTATTCCCTGCTGCAGGTATTATGTGTGTGTGTAGGAGGGGATTATATATAGTGAGGACGTTCGTAGCTGCCTATGTATCTTAATTTAATTTTCGATCGAATTGAGTCAGGCTAGTTCAAAATGCTGGGGAATTTGTTGTGACGTTTCCAAGAGCGTATCACACAGGATTTAGTCATGGTAAGATACTTCATACTTCAATCTACGAATGGAACCACAGCCTTAAAGATTCTCTCTCTCTGTTTCTGGGGGAACGATGATTGTGTTTTCTGTTTCAATAGTTGCATGTTTCTAAATATAGTTTGGATATATATTTTGCAGGGTTTAACTGTGGAGAGGCAGCTAACATTGCGACGCCTGAATGGTTAAGGTTTGCTAAGGATGCTGCTATTCGCAGGGCTTCCATTAACTATCCTCCCATGGTGTCACATTTCCAGTTGCTTTATGACCTTGGCCTTGCCTTTTGTTCTAGGTTTGTCTTTCCCTATTACCTATTGGAGCTAATGCTAATACCTTAGCAGAATTGTTTATTCCTTTTTTATGGGCTGGACTTCACGTAGTAGATTGATGCTATCATTAGTAATGTTCTTAACTTGATGAAGATGTATCCGTGTTACACTAGTTGAAAATCTGCATCATATATGTATAATATCTTAATAGGTTATTGATAGTGAATAATAGTGACCATTAGATATATTTATCTCTTGATGGCATGAGTTTTTATTGGTGTTTTGAAAATCATTCAGTTAGACCGGAAAACAGTGAATTGGTCAGGTAAATGGTTCAAATAAACCATTAAATGAATATGAAGAAAAATCAGTTTATAACGGTCGAATGACAATGCTTAATATAATACCATATTAGTATTTTTGCTTAAAAAAATAAAGATAGGCGTAAAATGTTTCCCATTTTGTTTTTTATTCTGAATATAAAGGTATTATTATTATTAATAAATATTGATGTATCTTGTTAAAATTCAACTTAAGTATTACTCCTTCGTCCCTATTTATAAGACTCTTTCAGCTAATTTGCACTTTTTTTAAAAATTAGCGAAATTAGTTGAAAACAATAAATTGGTCAATAGTTTGTATTGTGGTTCTGAAGTTATATATTTAAAGCTAAAGTAGTTGTATGAGACTTTGATTTCAGTGAGTACTTTCTCAAATCATATTAGGACAGAAATTTTTTATGTTATCTATTTCAAATATTTATTAATTTTTTAGTAAAACTAGGTCAATTGATTAAGGTTATTTTAAGAAATAAATAATTAATGGATCATTCTAACAAATTTTTTGAAAATGGTCTTATAAATTGAAATGGAGGGAGTTTAATTTATTTTAACTTTTTTATATACTTTAAATGTTAAGAACCAATAAAACTATGTGCTATTTTTCATCTTTGCTATTATAAAGTTATGATATTATGTTTCATTAATATTATTTTATGTATTATTACCATTATTTTATTAATGTGGCTTTGATCTGGATTCAACCACAATGGTATCATTTAACCTTTACTGGTTCAATGATCAGTATGATTTTAAAAGCATTAATTTTTATTGTTATAATATATGCACACTGTAAATTCTCGTGCGATCTTCATACAGAATCCCTGGAGGCATTAGAGCTGAACCACGAAGTTCTCGGCTTAAATATAAGAGAAACGGTGAAGGAGAAACTGTAATTAAAGAACTATTTGTACAGGACGTGGTAGAGAACAATGATCTGCTTCACACACTCAGCAAAGGGTCTGCTATAGTACTTCTTCCTCGTAGCTCTTCTGACTTTTCTGTTTGCTCAAAGTTACGCGTTGGATCACAACAACTAAAAGTGAACCCTGACTTTTCTCTCAATGTATACGATTATGAGAGAATGGATTCCCCAGATTTTATTTCTGATGACCTTATGTTCAACAGGAATCATGGAATCAAACAAGTAAAGAGTTTTTATTCCGTAAAAGAGAAGTTTGTTACGTTGTGTGAAAAGAACAGGATTTTGCCATTCAGTTCGGATGGGAACATATACCCTTCAAGTTCAAAAACACTGCAAGGAGACAGTGAAAAGGAAACAGATCAAGGAGATGGGTTGTCAGATCATCAGAGACTATTTTCTTGTGTCACATGTGGAATATTAAGCTTTTCCTGTGTTGCCATTATACAACCTAGAGAACCAGCAGCTACGTACCTTATGTCAGCTGATTGTAGTTTCTTTAATGATTGGATTGTTGGTTCTGGAGTAACTAGCAATAAATTTGCAAATGCCCATGAAGATGCAAGTATTCCCAAGCCAAGAACATATACAGGTAGGTTCTATTTATTAATGGATACACATCCTTCTGTATGTATTTTTCCCGTGTGTCACATGCCTATCAGGAAATATATGCAAAAGCAGAGCTTCACTTACAGTTTATACTGATAACTTCCTGTTGTAGAGGGGTAACCCAAATTATAACTTCTGCATTAGCATGAGCTAGAGCCATCCGGCTTTGTTATGTGCATTTTTTGGGGTTTAATGATTTTTTTCTCTCACTGTTTTTTACCTGAGTTTTCTTATGTCACTTTTAAGTTCTTGTTCTTTTCTTTTTTGTTTCCCTTCTTCTGGTTGTGGTGTGATAAGATTTTTCTTGCAACTATTTTTTTGAAAACGTTATCTTCATCTCTTCTTTTTTCTTTAAAACAAGTATTTCCTTTTGTGAACAAGTTTGGCTGATGGCATAGTCGTTTGGCTTTAGTCCTGTCTGGTATGGGTCCAGCAGTGTTCTTGTAAACAAGGGAGATAGTTGAGTTGATTAGTTATACATTTGTCTTGCCACGTGCTTGTCATTCTTTACATAATGAGAGAGAAGAAATGTGCATGAATATGCAAAGCCTTTATGGTGTGCATATGAAAAGTAGCAACTTACCTTTCTAAGCAGCCAGATGCCTTTTGTTTTGTATCGCTTTTGCTTTTTCTCTAAAATGTTTTCTGTACATAAATTCTTAGTTTCAATCTTCCTTGACTTAGGCAAAACTAGTGACACATCTTGTTGACAATGCAGGATGGACTAAGCAAAATGCCCAACATGATTCAAATGGTGTTCCCGTTCAATCTGTTGAGCTCCATGCACAGATTGCTGATCAAAATTACAAGGAGGCTTTAAATTCTGGAAGAGATAAAGGAAATACAGCTCTTGCCTTATTGGCATCAGCGTATGGGAATTCTTCTGACTCTGAGGAAGACCAGGGGCGATTAGATATTGCACTTGATGGTGATGAATTAAATGTAATAAACCATCCATCCACTAATGGATCTCAGGAGATGTCAAGTATGCCTTCTCATTTCAAAGATCCCCATGCTAGTCCCATGGTTAGAGTCATTGGACTTGATAAAGAAGATGATATTCATTCAAGACGAATGGACAATTATGAGTATTATATGCATAAAAGAGTTGAGCACATTATGACTCCTTTTGACTACTCTGTTAAGTCAGAAGATCATGACAACACTTCAGGGGTGGCATTTAGAAATACTAGGGCTGTGCCCCATCTCTCCTTGAATCGCTCCCAAGATACTCACACTGATGAAGACTCGTCTAGAATGCATATCTTCTGTTTAGAGCATGCTGTAGAAGCAGAGCAGCAACTTCGCCCAATAGGAGGAGCACACATATTGCTCCTATGTCATCCAGGTATGATATTCCCAACCACCCCCCCGCCCCTTTTTTTAATAAAAATGGAACACAAATGTTTGTTGGAGAAACACACTGCTTAGTTTATTTGAAGTCCACCTTGGTCACTAAGCATGAGAGTCTTTGTTGAAATTTTTGCTCAATTTAGGTTGAATGGTAAGAAATGTGTGAAATTTTCCCCTTTCAAGTGTACTAATATGAAAATTTCAAGTGGTCAGATTGATGTAAACTCATGAAGTTTGATGTTTATGGTTCTACATGGACAAACTGTACTGTTTTTCCTATTTCAAGGTTTGAGTGAACATCTGCTATAATTAGTATCCATAGTAATTGGTGTAGAGTATTTGAACTCATTGCTATTGATTGACATTTGGCTTTATTAGCATATTTTGCATATTTGTGAGCTTGTCTTTACAGTGTTTAAAGCATACCGTAACTGGTTTTCCCCTCCTTGCCAATCTTTCATGATTTATTTTGCTTATTTCTACAGATTATCCAAAGATAGAGGCTGAAGCAAAGATTGTTGCAGAGGAACTGAGGATTGGTTATACATGGAAGAATACTTTATACAGGCAAGCCAACAGGGAAGATGAGGTGAGGATCCAATCAGCTCTGGATAGTGAGGAAGCTATTCCTGGAAACGGGGACTGGGCTGTAAAGCTGGGAATCAATCTCTTTTACAGTGCCAATCTTAGCCGTTCAGCACTTTACGTTAAGCAGATTCCTTACAATTCTGTTATATACAAAGCATTTGGTCAAAGCTCTCCAGCAAGCTCACCTATAGAGCCCAAGGTCTATCAGAGAAGGACCAACAAGCAGAGAAAGGTAGTTGCTGGGAAATGGTGTGGCAAAGTTTGGATGTCCAATCAAGTCCATCCCCTTTTAGCAAAAAGAGATTTCGAAGATGTTGAGAATGAAACAAGCTTACATGGGTGGCCATTGCCTGATGATGAGAAAATTGAGAGATCAGTAAGTAACCACAAAAGCAATACTTCAACTCGAAAATCTGGTAAGAAATGGAAAAAATCTGTTCAGAAAGGAGGAACCTGGGAAGAAAGTTTTTCTGAGAGAGATTGGCTTTCAGATAATTCCATTGAAGAAAAATCCAATAAATATCGAAGGAGGATTCTTGGGAGTAAGCAAACCAGGCATATTGAGAGAGATGATACTACTTCACAAGGGGATTATTCTCCTCTGCCACATCATAAAAAGCCTATAAGCAAACATTCAGAATCTAGTGGAAATGATGCAGTTTCTGATGATTCTTGTATACAGCATCGAAGGAAGGCTAACACCAATGAAGCTAAATTTGTTGGCCGTGATGTGTTTTCAGATGATACAATGGACTACGGGTCTGATCGGTTGCATAGGGGGGAGCTTAGCAATGGGCAGGATGCTATTTCAGACAATTCATTGGGTACCTGTTCTCTTCAGCTGCGCAGAAAGACTCCTAAAGGCAAGTATGATAAATACATTATAGAAGAAGACATGATTTCTGATGACCAAAGCGAGGTTTGTTTTTGGAAGCAGAGAGGGAATATATCTAAAGGCAGACAAAGATCCCTTTCTGCTAAAAATAAAGATAATCGGGAGCACCATAGGCAGAAACAGCAACAAAGGAATCTGAGAAGCAGGCAAGACAAGCACCTTGCAGTAGAGAATACTATTTCTGATGACCAAATGGAGGGTCGTTTTTTCAAGTATCAAAGGAGGATTCCTAAAAGCAGGCAAGCTAAGTTCATCGGTGAGGAAGATGTAATGTCTGATGACCAGTTGAAGGATCACTTTCAGAAGCCCCAAAGAAGTACTCGAAGGAGCAGGCAAAATAAATACAATGATAAAGATCTTATGGATGACTTGGCAAAAAATAATTTTTATATGCTATATAGAACTCGTAAAAGGAAGCAAGCTAAAGATATGGATGAGGACAGTATAGATTCAGATGATCTAATAGAGGATATTTTTCATCTGCAGCACAAAAGAACTCTTCAAAGTAAGCAATCTAAATCTCAGATTCTTCAACAAAAGAAACAAACTAATCCACTCCATTTGAGAAACAAGACATCCCGTCCTGTGAAACAAGGTGCTCCTACGCTAATGAAATCAAAGGCTGCTCGGCAGGCAAAGAATCAATCTGGAAACTCAAAAGACTTAACATTACATGTGGAAGAGGAGGAAGATGGTGGCCCTCGCACACGACTTAGGAAGAGAGTCCTAGAAAAAGAGTCTGAAGGAAACTTGAAAGAAAAGAGAATCAAAAGGGAAAAGGCGAAGAATACAACAGCTGCGAAGGTTTCAGTTGGCCATGCCAAAACAAAGGATGAGGAATCAGAATATCAGTGTGACATTGAGGGTTGTACCATGAGTTTTGGGTCTAAACAGGAGCTGTTGCAACATAAGAGAAACATTTGTCCTGTGAAAGGATGCGGAAAGAATTTTTTTTCACACAAATATCTAGTGCAGCATCGTCGAGTTCATGAGGATGACCGCCCATTGAAGTGCCCTTGGAAAGGGTGTAAGATGAGTTTCAAGTGGGCATGGGCACGCACTGAGCACATTCGAGTCCACACTGGTGCTCGTCCTTATGTGTGCGCTGAGCCAGGGTGTGGGCAAACATTTAGATTTGTTTCTGATTTCAGTCGTCATAAGCGAAAGACTGGTCATGCAACCAAGAAGAATTGTTGATAGCAAGTGTGATAATGATAGATGGTAGCATTGTTGACAAATTTATTAATATATTGCTCGATGTCGTCTAGGACTAGGTGTTAATTAACTGTTTAGGATATATTCCCTGGAATCTGTCATTGGGAAATAACTATTAATTCTGCTTGGTTAGGTGTTTCTGTACCCATTTATTATAGTAGCAAGCAAAGCAATTTCTTAGATATAGAAACATGATTCTAATCCATTGCTTATCTCCTGCTTGGTCCGGAATTCATACTCCAAGCTAGAAGGTCCTATTCATGAGATACCAAAGTCATGCTCTTTTGATGCCAAATGTTCACTAAATTTTCTGGATCTGATCTTAGGAATTGTAGCAGTTGCACATTTGCTGTGCAGCATGGTCATGGCTTCTATTTACCCTACACCAACTCATTGAATAGCCGAATTTCCAATCACCAATAGATTGACATACAAGTGGCATATGGGGAATCTTCTTAAGACCAACACGTGGTCATTTTTTGTAATTTATTCTCTTCCATACTCTTTGCTTACAGTTCCTTTTTCTTTACTATGTCTCCCGTTTTCATACAACTTTTAGTACTTTATTTCTAACCCCAACTCTATTTCAATTGTAGAAACAGAAAAAGATCTGTGATGGCGATTTAGGTGAGGAAAGAAGAGGATGATAAAGATACATGATATGTTTCTATATTAATAATGTCATTTGAGTGTTTTTCAGTTTACTTGGCCAACAATCTTTGTCTTTCAAACAACCAAGCTAGTGTCTATGCCTTTTTTTTCTTTTTATTCCACTGATTCTCACTTTTCTTAATTAAAATTGTGTTGACTCTGTGGTAAATGAAAGATGATAAATTGATGAATTAAGAGTTGGCTTCCTCAGTAGATTCTTTCTGATTACATTTTTCTGCTTGATAAAGTGTAACCGTGTGATGCTTCTTTCTGGAACTTTCTTATCAGGACCCAGTTAGTAGGGCAATTGTAGATTCCTACATGAGTCATGGACAATGGGAGGGAGAGCTTTAACAAAACAAGTATCTGCACTTTTACCATTTTTTTGTGTTTGTGTTGGATTCGATGCTGCTGATGGGGTGCTTGATACTTGTGTTGATTGCTGGTGTTCTTATTCCTTCTCAATAACACTTCAAATCACAATACTCAGTTAAAGGTGAGGTCACTATTAGCTTCAGAATTCTTTTTCTTTTCCTATTTGAAATTATGCCTTTCAATTATTAAGTGTAAGTATTGTATAGTTAAGAGCTGTCTTGAAGCAGCAGCAATGTGGATTCAGTTGTTTCATGGAGCGCTGTTAAATGAAACGTTTTAAGTATGAGAGTGGGACTTTATTATCGAAGGATGAAACTATTTCTGAGAACTTGTGCATGTTGCTCCTGACAGGGGAGATCATGCTGTACGCTGTCCTACAAGGAGAGGGTAAACCTTTATAGGTGGGGTAATCTGATTTTTTTTTTCTGGTCTTAGAACAATTTTTAATGCAACACAAACTTCTGAGCTGTCTGAATTAACAATTATTTGAGCTGTTTTGTCGACATGTCTCATGCATGATCCGTGGTTCTTTTTATGGTGCCTTGCATACAAATATGTTGATCTTCCAGTAAAAGTTACCCAAATTCCTTAGATTGGACTCTTCCACTTGTGTTATTTTGTCTGCCAAAATGGTTAAGTTCATTTCACTTAAGTGTATAGAGTTGCCTAAAAATGGTTGTTTGTTTTTATAGGTGTAATGCAGGTTTGCGACAATTTAAGAATGCAAAAAGACGGGGATACTTGATCAAAGGTACTACTGGCAGGTTTCACCAACAAGCTACCAAGGTGAGGAAAGACTCCTACACCTGCGATCCCACTAAAGAAGTTGTTTATGTTCCTAATTATAGTTTTTATCATAATTATAAAAGTAACATATCTTCCATTGCAGATTACAAAGCAATAACCTACTACTATTCTTGAATTTTGTTTAGTACGTGTTGCATGCCTTCATAACTTCATAGTGTTAGCCTTTGAATCGGTGTAGAGTGATTTGAATTGTTTGGATCATTCGTTTCACGGCTTCGACATTTTGACGGGATAAATTATACTTTTAGATTTTGAGATGTCTGATGCAGTTTTTCAAAGACTAGCTCCTAGATTAGTTAGTGGAACCAAATCATTTGATTCAAGTATGTTTGAGCAGCACACTAACATGTGAATGCATATTTTCTATTTTTTATATATATATATATATATATATATATATATTTGTATATTATA
>Ga0123341_1005873_pt1 | contig 11023 bp, 18 predicted proteins | sample Turbeapinknodule_FD_89959 | JGI IMG/M metagenome (GOLD analysis project Ga0123341, IMG submission 89959) | Root nodule microbial communities of legume samples collected from Mexico - Turtle bean Mexico pink nodule | ecosystem: Host-associated > Plants > Roots > Nodule | place: Mexico: Nepantla...
CGATCCGCTCGCCTGGCTCACCCAAACGCTCGAGCGCATGGCCAATGGCTGGCCGAGCAGCGAAATCGACGCACTTATGCCGTGGAACTACGCCGGCTGAACGGCCTCGGCTTGCCGCTTACACCGTTCTCCATACTGGGGGCGGATCTTCGTCTGCTCATAGTATCGCTGCCCCGGCACGTGGAAGATGCGTTCGCCCGTGTCAATGGAGATGTTGCCCTTGATCCTGCAAGATTGTGCGGAGCCGCCAGAAGCATTCCAAGAAGCTAGCAGATCGCTAACGGTCATGCCGCCGGCTGCACCGAACGCGATCGCACCGATCACCAAGCCCGGAAACTGGAGAAGCACCGATCGCTTCTGCGGATTGCGATAACTGTGACGCATGCCCCATCTCCGCCAGTTCGCGCGATGATGGTAACCGAGTTGGCACACGCCGGATATTTAACCAAAAGGGTTATCTCGCCCCAGGATCTTTGGGTGGAAAGATCTCCGTCATCTTGGTCATTGCGCCTTGCCGAGATTGTCATTCATAGTGAGCATCGCGCTCAAGAAGATCCCGCATACATTCGACCAGCGCCGATGGAATGAAGTCTTTTTTGTCGCGGAATACCCTTTCAGCTATTGCGAGCAATAGTTTTCCTGCGCTTCCGCCCCTTTCAGCGCGCGCAATGCCCTGCAGGGGACCAAATGCAGCTAGCACCTTCTGCTCATACTCATGATCATCCATCAACAGACACGCTTGGTCGATCATGAGCGAGAAGCCACCGAAATACTCACTTTCAACCTGTCGGCCGCTCTCAGCGCCTTTCAAGATCCGTTGGTAGGCTGAGGTAATGATCGGTTGTAAGCCCTGATAGGGCAGCGTCATAAAGTCCGCCCAAGACAAGCCACCAGCGCCGATCTTGTCTGCCTCATTCGGATAGTCGCGGACGATGAGCGCCGCAACGGCCAAAGGATCGAGGATTACATTCTCAAGACCGTTCCTTTTACCCTCAGCCAAAACAGCGATCTTGGCTGAAGATTTGTTTCTGCCACCATCCCAATCCAAAAGCCCGAAAACAGTCGGATTGGAACCGAGTTGAGTGACCAAGTCTTTGACCCGCGCGCAACCGTTGCCCGCTTCCTCGCCAACTTCGTTCCGCGTACCAGTCGCTATGAATTCCAAGGAGCGTTCCGGCGAGAGATCGCTTCTGAGGAGGCTATAGATTCGATCGTACAAATGCACATCAGCATGGGCTTCAACAAAGACCTTGCGACGACCATCAATGGCAAACGCTACGGTTGGAACCCCGGTTGTGAGCGTATTCAGGGCCGTTGAACGGCTCATTGGCTTTAGGCCTGAACGGCCGTCGGTCAAAAGATAAATCGATCCCTGTGGTGCCAGTGCAATTGTCGTTGGCGAATGAGTGACCATAATAACGGAGATGCCAAACTTTCCGACGATGGTCTCGACGATCATGCGTAGCAGATTTTTCACCATCAGTGGGTGTAGCGGAGCATCTATCTCATCCAAGAGCAGAAGGCGTGGTAGCTCTACATCCTGCCTTGTGTCTCCCGCGTAATAGGCTGCAAACGCGAATGCGATAAGTATCTTCTCACCGGAGCTGAGCTTCTCGAACGCCACTTCATGGCCAGAACTGACCTTTCGCATTTGCGCCATGTAAGCTGCCGACGGAAGGGCATAGTTGGGTTCATCTACCGCGAAATCCAAACCTGCAGTTCGAAGGCATTCATTCACGAACACCCAAGGTGCCTGACCATGCCTGGCAATGAAATCGTGCTCTGCTAACGGTGGCTGATCGGGTGTTTCCCCATCCTGAACCTGCATTCGACGGAAGCGGTTTTCCATGACAAGAGTATGGTAAGTCTGGAAGAGCTGAGAAAACGACTGTTGGAAAAGCCTAGTCCTCCCGTAGTCGGGGCCGCGCTTGGTATTAAGCTCGTCGTCTGAAAGCTCAAACGGCTCCTTGCCCGACGCGTGCATATAGCGCTCCAAGCCGCGTCGCTCGTGATTGGGGATTCCGCTGAATCGGAGCCGATTAGCTTCCTCGGTCGCAGCCACAATCTGATGGCGTGCCCTTTGCCAGGGTGCAGCGCCGATCGTATCCAGGTTGCCAAGCTCGGCGTCGGTCAAGCGAACAAGCTTCCACAGATCTCTGTTGACGGCTACCGCGACATGCGGGAAGCGGCGAAAGAAGTCCTCAAAAGGTTCCAAATAATCCTGGGAAAAGGATGTTATTCCGCCTGCTCTCAGCGGAAGTTCTGATGGCTTGAAGGCGTTCGGTATAAGGCTCTGCTGCGTCTCTAAACGCATTTCGCCCCTCTCAATTTGCCGTCCGTTATCATCGATAACGGTGAGGGTACCTGCTTTCAGACATTCAAGTACATGGCTTTTCCCAGAACCATTGAGACCAGTTATTAGTGTGAACTTCGGGATATCGGCGTCTGGAAACTCACGGATCGAGAGGAAGGGACGCTCTAGGATGATACGCATGAAGTTAACTTTTCCGAATCAGATGCATTGAGGGTATGCGTGGGTTGGACGGATGGCTAGCCTATTGAGCCAGGCTCCTTCTCGATGGATTGTGGATCGACGCTTACCCATCCGCCATCCCGATCCTGTTGCTGCTACACAGTGACGATTAGCTCTGTGCGCTTGTCGCATTGCTGGTGCCGAGTACCGGTAGATGAAATTCAGCCAATCTAACTTCTCAATGATGACGCTTGGCCTCCTCCGCACCGAATCAGTGCTGTCCGTTTGGCACGGCAGCGCCCAAGCGTGGAGTCAGTCACTGAAGATGATCAAGAATGACTTCGATCCTCATCGGTCGGCTGTAGATTCGGCTCGCCTCCTCGGCACCCAACGCAAGAGCCGTTTCCAGCGTGATACCTAACCGCGCGCAAAGTTCCTCAATCGATATGATTTTGCCCTGCGCCCGCTCCTCGGCGATCTTTGCACCTTCGGCCATGATTTCGTCGTCGGTGAGATGCGAGTAATGTTCTGACATGTCCGGTCCTCTTATTTGATCGCGGCTTTATTCGCCCTCATTGAGATACGCGCCACGCCAGCCGGTAATGCCGCAGCCGAAATCCAAGATCGCCCGGAATTCGGTTCCGAGCGTGTTCCAGCCTTCGCGCGTTTCCAGCTTCGGCTGCTGGACACCGTTAAGGTAGGCAATCTCAACGAGAGGCGCCTGGTCGGGCGATGCGAAGAGCCGCCAGGCGGCATCTTCAAGGCGAGGCTCGACCAGCAGCGTGAGTTTCCCGGAGAAGGGGTTCACCTCTTCGGTGGCCGAGGGCGTGATCGCGGCGATAATTTGCTCGCCCGTCGTTTCGTTATCAGAGCCGACGATGAGGAACTGCGGCTTCAGCGAAAGCGGCGTCTCGTTGTCGAGCCCCTTCTGATCGCGCAGCGCCTTGCGGCCAGCGCTGACGCTGCTGATCGTCAGGGCGGATGGCGTAACCGCTTTGTTTCCACGTGCATTCGCGAAGAGCGTGACGCCGTCGTCGAGCAAGGGGCCGAGGCCGCTATTGTCGAGCAGAAGGTCGGCAATCAAATCCGCCTCCGTTTGCGCGGCGGCTTGGCCGAACGCCCGGAGCGTGTCGGAGAAGGCGTCAAGATCATCGTTGATCAGGGCTTCGCGTGAGATGCCGAACATTCTCGCATATGTCTTGACACGGTAGGTCTCTTTCGCCTCCGAACGCGAGCCGTAGGTGATTTCCGCGCCTTCAAGCACCTCTTCGAGCCTCGGCATTTCCGACATGCGGCCGATGGTCATGGCTTTGAAATTGGCGGCGTTGCGGACGCGCGCCAATTGCTTTAGCGGCGTCTCGGCGGCGCGATAGGAATCGAGCATGAAGCGGTTCGCGGCGTTGCCCGTGACAAAAGGGAAATCTGAAGTGCTATGCGTCGATCCGCTGCTCATGATCTGCGTCGCAAGCCGATCGCGATTTCGCGAAATGACCCGCTCGCCGCGCGCCTCCAGGAGAGCCGCCCCCATGTCGAGCAGGCTGCGGCCCTGCCATTGCGAGGCGCGGCCCTGCGCAGGCTTGCCGGCGATCCGGGCATAAAGCGCATCCTCGATATCGCGGGCGACCATCATCGAGCCGTAGCTGTCGTCAAAAACACACGGCGACACCCGACCGCCGTCCGGATCTTTGTCGGCGAGCGCGTTGATAATCATCGTCTGCGCTTTGCCCAAATCACCTTTCGCGTTGAGCACGATCTCGTTTGCCTCCACCAGCGTCATCTTCGCAGAGGTGCAGAGCTGGTAGATGCGGCTGTTGACGTCCTGCATCTTGGCGGCCGCCTGGTCGTCGGCCGCAGCCAGGTTCGGTTCGGTCATGCTCACTTCCTTTCGTTTGTGTGGAGCGGACGCAACCGCCACCATCGGGAGACCCATGGCCTTCCGCTCTCCTGCCAGCCTCTTCAGGCGATCCGGCGCCTTCGCGTAACTGCGATAGTCGAAGGCCGCATCCGCCATCGCTGCGGTCGGTGCATGGTCGGAAACCGAGGTGGCGAAACCATTGGCCAGCGCTTCCTGCGGCGCCATCCAGGTTTCATCCTTCATCATCTGCCGGATTTCCTTTTCGGAAAGGCACGTGCGGTCGGCGTAGACTTGCGCAAACACGCCCGTCATGGTGTCGAGCACGCCGGCGGTGCGCCGGTGATCATCGGCAGGGCCGAGGGTCATTCCGGACGGCTCATGGATCATCAATAGCGTGCCAAGAGGCATTTCGATTTCGTCGCCAGCCATGGCGATCAACGAAGCGGCCGAGGCGGCGATCGCGTCAATCTTGACGGTCACCCTGCCGTCGTGGCGCTTGAGAGCATTGTGGATCGCCGAGCCTTCCATGGCGATGCCGCCGCCGGAGTTGAGACGCACGACGATGTCGCCGGAAAGCGCGCCCAAAGCCTCGATTACCTGCGAGCTGGTGAAGCCGCTTTCATCCCAGAAATCGGTAAAGCCAACCGGCCCGTAAAGCATCAACTCGCCGTCTACGATCAGTTTTGACATGCCTGCCTCAATTCGGTTGCCTTGAGGATTGGCCGAAAGCTTGGCCACGAAAAGCCCTATCTCGTGGCCAAGATTTTTCTGATCCGCCGGGCCGCAAGCGGATGATCGACGCGAGTCAATATGAGCCAGAGAGCCGCACGGATGTCGTTTGCTTTGTATGGACATTCTTGCTTCTTCCGATCGGTGCGCCAGGCCGAGGCCGCATAGCGTCGAAGCGCTGCCGCCAGCTCTTCAGCCTGCTGCGACGGTTTCAGCGCGGGATAGAACGTCTCAGCGGCTTCCCGAATTGCGGCGTCGCGAGCGGCAAGCACCGATGCCCCGCGCCAGCGGCGCTTTCCGCGTGCCACTTTTAGATCGAGCGCTGCGGCGACGTCATCCGTTTCGCCCGAAAGGAACCGGTTTAGGCCGGCGGAAATGTTGCGCGCCCAACGCTCCTGCACCCCGTCGAGGTGCTCCACTAGGTTGATGACGTCTTCTATCGGTCGCGAAGCGTGAGGTTTGTTCATCCTTCAATCATCATCATGATAGTGGTTAGTTTAGCCATTGCGAATATAGTCAAGACCACTGCGCTGCCGCCCTTCCCGCTTTCAGCATACGTTCCGGAAGGACCCGCGCTACCCCAAGGCATTGATCCCGTCACGACACCACGCCCGCCCGCATCCAAAGCGCATCGTGGATGACGCGAATGCCAGCGCCTCGCTGATGCCGCTCGGCAGCCGTTACCGCGTTGATAGTTTCCTGGGTCAGCCGTTCAATTGCGTCGGCTTCTAGCTCTGGGCCAAGTGCATGTAGGTCCGCATACCAGCGCCGTTCTGCTGCGGCGTCCGCTGCTTGGCTATGCGATACCTGGTGGCGTGGTAGCGGCCGACATTGTTTCAAGTAATCGATATGCAATCCCGATCCATTCCGATGCCCATGACCGCGCTTCGGCTGGCTGGCTGGTCTCTGCTCATCCGCTCTTTGCGGCCATGACTTCGCAACGTTTCCACGGGCGCCGTCCGTGGCTAAGAAGGGTTCATTCGAAGGGTTAGCTCTATGGGTTTGTCGGGCATTTTTGTCCGGTTCAACCGGACATTCTTGCCCAGGTGAACTGGACATTTCTGCCCGGTTGTCTCGATCGACGTCGACCCGTCTTCGCGACCGCATGCGTAGCTCCCAATCGTCCACGATCTGTTGAAATTTCGTCCAGCACGGAAGGTAGCTCGCGCGGTGCGACTTCCCGCCATGGCTTGCCTTCTTAAAAAGCCCGCGCTCGCACAGCCTCGTCGTCGCCCGGCGGACACTCTTTTCATCGACCTCAAGCAATGCGGACAGGCGGTCAACGCTTGGATCGCACTGCCCGGTTTTCTTGTTGAAGTGATCAATTATCGCCCCAGCCACGCGTCGATCGTTGGCGGACAGATCCGGTGCCACAGCGAGCGCCTTATAGGCGAAAAAAACGTTGTTTGCGGAAGACATCGCCACGGGCGTTCACCTTCCACGCTTCACGGCATGAGATCGTTTCAGCGCCTCGATTGCTTCGAGAATGGTCAGATCAAAGCGGTTACACACGAGGGGAATTGACATCCGCTTCAAGACCGATGCTTGAGCGGCGATCCACCGGCTTGCATCGTCGATGACGTGTCGCTGCGTCGTATCGTGAGAGGAATTTAGTGAGACACTGTCACATGGGAGACATTGTTTTTGCTTGCTAACTGGAAATGTCTCAGTTCCCGCGATGCACTTGATTTTATTGAAGGGACGCAGGCCCTCCGGGCCCACCATTCCCTTTTTTCGCCGTTGATTTTCCACGGTTTGTAGCCGGACGCGAATTTTCGGAATTTTGACACGAGAAACCGGAATTTTTGAAATTCGAGAACTCGTGTCAAATCGCCTTCAAAGACCCCTCAAAGGTTCGTTAGAACGCCATCGCATCCACGGCCAGTTCATCTGCCGGATTCATAGAGTGGCCATTCCCGGCACTTTCGTTGCGCGTCATCCAGCCTCGTACGTCAAATCTGACCACCCAAATAGACAGCCGCAGATGAATCTAGATATTTAGTTTTCAAAGAATCGGGTTTTATGGCGGGGCGAATGACGGACCAGTCACCAAGGAAAGCAGAGTCATGGATGATCACTTCACGCAGTACCTCAAATGTGATGTGGAACTGAACTTCACCGGACCATCACCCGCAGTCCTGAATAAATGGGCGGCCGACGTCCTCAGGGCTTTAGCCGATCGGATCGAAAAACAGGAATTTGACGATGGCCACCATGAGGTCAAAGACCGCGTTGGAAAGCCTGTAGGAACGATCTACGTTGATTACAGCGAAGGCGACGAACTCTGAGTGAAGATGGGCGGTGAGATTATCTTAGCCTGACGATACGCCCGCGTCTTACCACCGGCATGTCTTCCTTATCGCCGAAGAACTCATTGCTCTTGGTGATCACCACTTTTCCGTTTTGGGTCGGAGAGACTGATGTCGCCGGGACCAACTGCCCTCGATACACGAGAGTAACTTCCGCTCTCCAGGGCATCTGCAGAAGCCTGAATATTAGTTGATACACCTTCATAAGCTTGCCCCCTTGTCCGATCCGAGAATGGACCGAAGATCTCGAGTAGACAAGAAATGATGGGGCGGCGGGCTAAGCGCATGCTGTAATTGCGGATGCTAGATGTCCGGAAAATCCCCACTTTGGGACGTCACGTATAGTAATGCGTTCTTGAATTGAAGCTGATTTAAAGGCGCTCTACGGCGTGCATCCAAGATAATTGGCTCGATTATTGTTCTGCCGACATCCCCCCTCGTCGCGTCCATCCGCGTATGAAGATGAATACCCAATTGAGGCGATATTGGCAGAAAGACCTGGGATCCCTGTGCCGTGATGGTAAAATGCGCTACTACGTTCGAAGCGAGCTGAATGCTTGGATTCATCACGGTAACCGGATCATCCCCAATAAAAACTCGCCTTCATGCAGCTTATGCAGATAAAGATCGGCACGCTGCAGCACTAAGGCCAGATTGAAGACTTCACCCGGCATCGCGAACAACCTCATATCCCTCAAAAGGTCTTCGCCATCACCCGCCTTCCCAAGAGGACGCATCTTGTTCGCGGGGTGAGGCAATGTCGGAATGAGCCTGCGCAAGTCCTCCTGCTGCTTAAAAAACCTCCCAGGCGTTCGATACCACTGCAACACGACGAATGCCACGAGCGCGAAACGTTGCTCGGGCTGCAAATCGAGGCGCTCCGTCTGAACAATATCCTTGATGATGTCTCCAGCGGGTGTCTCAAATGATCTACCGAGCAACTCTTCCAAATCAGGGACAAGCTGCTCCTCTGCAAGATCATCGAATTGAGGCAGTCCGTCCGGCGCTATTCGGTGGAAGTCCTTTAGCGAAAAGGATTTTGCTACGGTGCCCCCAAAGATGCGACGAGTGCCTTTTTCCATCAAGTTAAGATGGACCCCATCGTGCGAGAATCGTCTCAAGAGCAATTGAGGTACGAAATGGTGGGCAGCCATTATTGGAACCCTTGCGAATCGTGCGCGGCCAAGGCCATCCAGAACATCCGCGCCATCAATCTCCCTTTATCCCTCGATGATCAACTCCTTCGCATTCGTACCCTTTCCCCGACCGATCGAATAGGTCAATTCGACAGGGTGAATTAGGCACCCATCGAACAGCCTGCGGATCTCAGGAACATCGTTTATCGACAGGATGAAGCGGCCTTTCAGCTGGCGCAGGCGAGCCGCCATAGCTTCGAACTGGTCGCGCGCAAAAAGCGCTTTCCCATAGTCACCTTCGTTACCGAAATACGGCGGGTCGAGATAGAACAATGTCCCCTCCTTGTCGTAGCCATCGATGAACTTCAGCCAGTCCAGATTCTCAATCACGACGCCCGCAAGGCGCTCATGCACATCCTCCAGGAGCGGAGCCAATCGTGGGAGATTGAAGCGCGCGCCGCCCGTCGTATTCACCCCAAAATTCTGTCCTGAGACTTTTCCCCCAAATGCCAGCTTTTGCAGTTAAATAAACCGCGCAGCCCGTTCCAGGTCGGTTAGCGTGGCGGGGTCGCAGGCTTTCAAGCGTTCGAATTCGCGCCAACTGGTGATCTGAAACTTGAGGGTGTCCATAAATTGCGGATAGTGCCGCTGCAGAATGCGAAAGAGGTTGATTACTTCTCCGTTGCGATCGTTGATCACCTCGCTTCTTGGCACCTTCATGCGCCTGAAGAAAACGCCTCCCATTCCGACGAAGGGTTCCGCATAAAGCTGACGATGACGAACAACCGGACCAGCGGCTTTATGCAGCGCGGTCACTGGACCTCCTCCTCTGCATTCGCCGAGGTCGAGGCCATGATTGCGGCAGCGCGAAAATCTGAAGCACCGGAGAACCGATGGACACCGAGCATGGCGGCGATAAGCAGAAAGGTGCTCGGCGTGATGATCGGCGCAAGCTGCACCGCCTCGACCGAATGGCAGACAATGGCCGAGACCAGGATGAAAGCGTTCACTCCCCACGCAAACCAGAACGACGCCCAGATCTGGCGCCGTGATAGCGTGTAGCTCGGCTTCGACGACCGATGATCAGGCCTCATTACGGGAGACTTCGCCGGTCGCGGTTGCCCGAACCCTGCCGCCAACGGGCTGCTCGCCCGTCTTCGGCCAGCGGATGCCACCGCAGCGGCGCTTCGACAGGCGAGAATTTCACGCTATTGCCCTGGTTGCCGCCGAGAACAATGTAGTTCTCATCGGCCTCACCGGCATAAAGGCCGACATGACCGCCGCCTGGTCGTTGGAAGACGAGGATGGCGCCAAGTGCCGGCGCGGTCATCGACTGGCCGAACTTCCCCCACTCCAGCGCGCCAAGGGGATTCGATGGCAACTTTTCCTGCGGCAGCGTTGTAGAAATCAGATTGCCGATAAACAGTCCGCACCAGGGCGTGTCGTCGTTGGTGTAAAAGCTGGCAATCCAGCCGCCGAGCCTCTTCGCCCAGCCGAGGATTGTCGGATTGGACGCAGCGCCAGCGATCTCTTTCAGTCCCATAAAGCGCCGCGCCTCGCGCATCCATACGGGCTCCGCCGGCATTCGGGGCGCGGACGTGACTATGACGGGAGCGCTGTTTGCAGTTCGTGCGGGTCGTAGCGCAGCGCCTCGACGGTCGCTTCATCGGCCTGCTTGGTCTCAGGCAAGCACTCGGCATGCTGAAAGCGCTTCAGCGCCTCGATCGTGGCACGGCCGTGAGCGCCGTCGACGACGCCGGCATAAGTCCCATGCAAACGCAGGCGCTGAATAAGCCACTGATCAAAATCTGACATGAGGTCGCCCCTGTTGGATTAGCCGCGAAGCGGCTGAACATGGGGTGACGATACCGGTGGGGGCTCCTGAGCGGCATGCCCGTCAAGGCGGGCAGGTCAGAACATTTCGATCTGTCGGAGGTCTTTCTTGGCCGTCACCCGCTCTTTTGCGGCTCGGCGGAAGAGCTTTTCGACGCCGGTCTCGGTCAAGCCGAGGCGTCGTGCAATCGTCGCGTTGCTCTCGCCAAGGGTACGATAGTGGCGAGCGCGAAACTCACGAGCGACCGGTACACGTATATAGCCGCCCGAGAACATTTTGGAAAGCCGGGCAGTGTGGTCGACGCCGATCTCGCTCGCCAGCGTCGAACCAGGGGCTACTTTCGGAATATAGACGCGAATACCACCATGGACATCCGTGAGCTTGAAGAAGCCCTCGTCTCCGAGCAACTCGTGCAATTCGGCCGTCAGGTCGCTCACCGCAGCTCTCCCATATTACCACGCCGACCTTCTTTTGCTGTGGAAGAGAGACGGCAATAACGGGCGCTGGCGCCGGCGCCGTGATAGCGTTCATTCGAAATTTGAGGGGGCGCAGTATGCAAGAAAGCGAAAGCGCGATTTTCCCCGCACCTTCTGCAATTGAGTGAGCTTTGGCATGAGGTGTCCACCAAAATAGGTGGACACCAAGTGATGGAAGAAGGTCAAAAACTTGCCGTGCGGCTGGTCGGTC
>Ga0123341_1005875_pt1 | contig 11019 bp, 7 predicted proteins | sample Turbeapinknodule_FD_89959 | JGI IMG/M metagenome (GOLD analysis project Ga0123341, IMG submission 89959) | Root nodule microbial communities of legume samples collected from Mexico - Turtle bean Mexico pink nodule | ecosystem: Host-associated > Plants > Roots > Nodule | place: Mexico: Nepantla...
CATAAATATCTACTGCAATTTTTTTACCAAAAGAAATTTGCTGGGATGTTTATTTTATGAAAAAGAATTGGGTGAAGGACCCATATTACGGACGGTGCTACTTTTGCCTATCACGATCATACAATTATGTATAAAGCCTTTTTTTCATGAAATGTCCCTGAAAATGACTTAAAAAACTCGTATAAAGAATGTGGTGTGTGTGTGGATGGTATTGAGGAAAAGAATATTAAAGAACTAAATCAAGTTCCGTAAATAAAAAAATGGTAAAAATAACCTTTTTAGTTCGTATACTGAATTTAACGTTGAAACGTTTTTAATATTTTAAAAAAATTACTTTATTTATGATTTGTTAACTCTATATAAACAACCAAAAATTATTGAAATAGTCTCAACTTTCAATTTATATACTAGTCACTATAGTTATTTTTATAAAATTTTCAATAAATTCATTTAGATTATTGAATATAGAAGATGATATAATAAATTCATAAATCTAACTGATACTCCTCTTCTCGGTAAACTCTCATATCATATTATATTATGAAATTTAACTGATATTCCTTTTTTTTTAAACTCTCATATTATATTATGAAAGTAAACTTTAAATTTAACTTAATTTTATAAAATTAGATTTGGAAAATGAAGTTTACATTTTGCTGAAACCTTACTTTACAAACCGATTTTGTAAGGTTAAAGTCCATTTCTTCTTTTAAGACAGGATAAAAGTCTTTTAGAGTCTATCATAAAGAGAGTTTGTTGGACTATATGACTCGCTATTAGATCACCCATAAATATATTGTCTCACACACGACTTAGTCCTCAACGTGAAGGCAAACAATATAAATCTCCAAAAAATAACATAAAAAATGGACTTAAAAACTGTAATACAATTTGTTCAAAAATGAGATGAACACATGGTGTTAAAAAATTGATAAAAATGAGATGAAGAGGTCACAATATCATATGGAAACAATATAAATCTTCAAAAAATAACATAGAAAAATGGAGTTACAAATGCAAAAGAGAAGAACAAAAATAACGTTAACAAACTTTAATAACATAGAAAAAAATAAACTTAAAAACTAGAATACCAATTGATAAAAATGAGATGAAGAAATGAAAATATCAGAAAGTTATAATACAAACTCAACATAAATTAGATAAACAAACAACATTAAAATAATGGAATACCAAGTCATAAAAATCATATGAAAAAATCACAATATCATATACAAACAATATAAATCTACAAAGAATAACATAAAAAAAAGTTGTAATACAAACTCAATAGAAATGAAATGAACATATGACGTTAAAAAAGTAGAACACGAATGATAAAAATTATATAAATCTCCACAAAACAACGTATAGAAATGGAGTACAAATGCAAATAAGAATATCAAAAATAACATTAATAAACTTTAATAACATAGAAAAATGAACTAAAAAACCTTAACACAAAGTGATAAAAATAAAAATATCAGAAAGTCAACATAAATGAGATAAACACATGGCCTTAAAAAACTGGAGGATGAACTAATAAAAATGAGATGAAGAAAAAACAATATAAAAGTTACCTAGTTCATGGAGAATGAAAAGAACAAAACTGACATGAAATGAATGAATGACTCAATACAACACCATATATATAGTGAAATATCATCGTCATTACCATTTCAAAAGCAAGCGCCAATTATATAGATGTCTAATATTGTTATTGGAAAAAACAACTTTTGAATATGTCATCTTCAGAGTTGCCGAAATTGTGAAAAACAATAAGGATAGTTCGTAGAGCTCTGTAGAGAGGAGAGAAGAGTGAGGGTTTCAAAGAGAATATTAAAGTTTGACAGAGATGAGAGGCATGATGAGTTTAGAGAGAAAAAAAAAACGAAGTGAGCATGAAAGAGAAAAATCATACCTTTAAAAATCGTTATGTAACGTGTTTTGAATTGTCCACGTGGTGTGTTTTTATTAGTGAACACTTTGTTATTTTTTGTATTAAACTATTTTAAAAATTCATGGACATGAACAATTGGTACTTGTTATTACAATTTTTTTTTCTTATACCTACATTAATAACTTCTAGTATTTCTAAATGTACGTTCAAAAAATCAAAAAGGGGATTATTTGGCATTGACTTGTATAATAAAAATAATCAATAATTACAAGTGAATATATCTTCAAACTTTTGAAAGATAAATTATACTAAAACATATCCAAGGAACAAAGCTAAACAAATTGAAATTTTTAGTAACTAAATGCTACTTCACTTAACTCAAAGATAAATAGTTTTGTAATTGAGTATTCTACAAATAACCATGACTTGTGTGGTGGATATGAAGAATTCTTTTGGATCGACATGGCTAAGTGACAAAGGTAGAAAAGAAGAAAGATGTATAGGGAAATGTGAAATATTAAAATAGGTACCTATGATTCTATAAAGACTAACAAATCATAGCATGAAGCAATAGGTGTGCATATATCTATTTTGATCATACACGAGTACGACAAATTGCAAAACAAAAGGCACTTATTTAAGAAGACATATAGGAAACAAAAGATAAGTTGAGAGTTGAGTTAAAAGTTTGAGTGGAAAGCATGCATCAATAGATCGAACCTGACGTGACTGAGATCCTTTAAGAATATCAAACATGCCTCATATTACATCACAACTCAATCTTTGGAACGTGCTAAATCATATAACTTGCTTAGCTCCCATGTTAAGTGCAGATAAGAACACACGTTAATTCGAGAAGACAACAAAACTCATGAAAATGTGAAATTGCATTTAATCATATCAATGCTTCAAATGAATATGTGAAAGCACAAGCACACAATATAAACTAATATTGATGTCATTTGTAATCACCAGCACTAGAATTGGTGTGATCTTAATTTTATTTTATGTTGGATCCATGTAGCCCACACTTTTTTCGATTGTGGGTAACCATTTTTTTCAAGAAATGGCATAATGAGTTGAGTTCAGGTCATAATAAGGGTTTTGATTTGCGAAACTTAGCTTATATGAAAGACAAAGAGATCAAATATTAAAACAATTCCACAGCACAAGAGTGCTGTATGCGCAGGCGCATAACCTTTGATTTGAAACCGAATTGATTTTGTCTCTATCTTTTCTCAGCTATTTATTAAAATCCAGATAAGATAGAAGAGTACACTTTATTTAATTCCAAAAAGTTCATATATTGTATCATTAGCTAGCAATGCCATATTTTAATAACACCCTCTTAATATCTTTTCGTATTTGTAGTAAAAAATTATTAAAATATATTTTTTTGTCAATTTTTGTTTATATAATATGAAGTGTGGATTAGGCTGTTGATGGATGAAGTGGATTAGGAGGTCTAAAATCTTACTAAAAATAAAAATCAATTTTATAAGACAAAAACATATTTAGTTCTTACAAAAAATATAATTGTTTTAATTGATGAGTTATATATTAGAAGTAGTGTGTATCTTCTATCAGAATTAATAATATATGAAAAGACATGACACTATACAAAATATATTTATGTGATAGACACGTTACAAAATGTTATTTGAGAAAAATAAAAAATTGGCATATAATTGTTTAACATATGTGATGAGCATATATTTATTCACACAATAGCCTTAATCATAGATTATAGGACTATAATAATAAATAAATTCATTATTTTAATTAATATTCATATAATTGGGTTTATTTGGGTCTTAACTATTATCTTTGGTAATTTTGTGTTTTTAGGGTAAATTATCTGAAGCATCTATCTTTGTGAATGGGCCAAACATGCAAAAGTCCAACTTGCTTCTTTGAATCAAAACAGAAAACAAATTCTGAGGGAAAGAAAGAGAAAATAAAAGCTACAAGATTCCAGAAACAGAATTGGAAACAAATCTTCTGCAAAATAAAAAGAAAAGATTAATCTTTAGAGAACCTGTGAAGAATTCAATGGTGGAAGAACTAGGGATCAACCGCTTTTTATTTACTATTTTAATCTCTTGTATATTTTTTGCACAACTATCTCAAACTCCCTTTTCATCTTTATTGTTATTGCTAACTTTTATTACTTGCCGATAAATTTTAAACCCTGATCAACTGATTTTACTATTGGATTCGTTGAAAGACGACTTGGAGTCATCTTACCACAATTATACTATCATCTCTCTAATGTTAGACAAGTTTACGCTAGATTCATATTAATTTGACAGCAAAACGAATATGAAAAGCTGAATACCACATTGAAGCCATTGTGTTAATGACATATGTGCTTTGTGCGTAGATGTAAAAGTTCTGGTAAAATTTTAGTTTTGGGTGTTACTGTGGATTAAACCTGATACGTTATTCAAAGACTACAGTAACAGAAAAAAGAAATTAATAAAGAGTAAAATAATTAAAAAATATGCATTCGGGCAGACAACATGGCCTTTATTGATAATTGATTACAAACATCGTAACAGGATTTCAATAATTGATATGGTAATTGATTACAGCTTGATACTAGGAGTAATTGGAGTGTGACCTAATTTCTTATCTAAAAACAATAAATATGTGGATTTAATATTCTTTTTTATTTATTTTTCTTCTTCTTACACTTGCAATCTTAACATTAGTTTACATAAAAGTAGTATTAAATTTAATTTCTTCCTTACTTCTTGCCATGTCACACAACTTGAGAGCCTTCACCTAATTTTCTGCTCATTCCACCATTAAACAGATGGCATTGATGCAGTTCCCTTTTACATTCTTTCAAAAACATATCATTATACTTTGTCTTTATAACTTATTCTATGGTATGCTTTATTAAATAGGTCAATATTATTATCTCTAAATAAATTAATGAATTTAACGAAACTTTTAAGCATTAATTCGCATATAATTTACACTTTATTATTAATGTTGCATTATATCATATCTATTTAAATAATTTAAATAAGCTACATTACTAAATTAAAAAAAAAATGTTAAATGATATTCTACTGGTATGGTCGACTGACACGCTGACGTGGCTCGGTCTCCCTGACCGAGCTGACTGAGACACATGCTAACGTGACTCAGGCTCCCTGACCGAGTTGGCCGAGACACATGCGGACGGCCTGGCCGACCGACACATATAACCATTAACAGTCAAATCAAGGTCAGTGAAACTAAACTATTCATTCCACTAATCAGACCCAATAAAGTAAGCTCATTAAAATAATATAAATAACACACATTCCAAGGAGTAAGGTACGTCATTATTACTCTGCACCTACCAGAGTACCAAACACCCTTTACTAACTTGAGCATTAGAGTGTTTTATGCAGGTACATCTCCCATTTGACATTCACTCAAAACCGAGAACCAAAGGAGTAGCACGAAGGTGAAAAGGACCTCCAATGAAGTCCTAGCAACTTATCCGAAAGAAGGAGGAAATAGTTCTTTAACTCCTATCTCCCATATATAACTTTTAATAAATTAAAAGTAAATATATTTTCTTTAATTCTTAACACACGCGATTTGTTTAATGAATAATTTTACAACATATCGGATAAATTTACCCGACTAATTTCCATTTTGAGTGAGTAACTTTTCTCCAATGCAATGATTGTAGATAATGACGATATATGAAGGATAGTGGAGTTAAATAACATGCATTTAGGCATTGAATAATGTTTATATTACACTCTTTACTCTTTTTGATTATTTTATTTATCATGGGATGAGATATAGTAATTGTTCATCAACAGTTTACAAAAGAAGCTGAGTGGAAGTGCATGAAACTGGATTCACACTACAACATCTCAGGGAATAATATAATAATAACTCAGGAATTCAAAAACTTGCACAAGTGGCAGACAATTGATGTGGAAGGGATCATAGCGTCAACGGAATATTGAAAGGGGTAAATGACGTCATAATTCTAATGAATCCAAAAAAACCCACTAGTGCTTTTTTAATTATTATTAAGAAATTCCAAATAAATCCAAATCAGCCACTATTTAATGCCGAACTTCACCTGGAAGAAGAAACAGCAGAAGAACTACACTCATCAGCTTATGCGAATTTTGTTTCCTCACAACAAATAACTTCCTCAGTGCCCAAGATGCTAGCTTATTTGGAACACTTCGTTCACGAAAAAGATGCTGAATCGAGGCAAGACGACGAAGTTGCCAGCCTCTCCAGGGCGCTTGAACTTCAAGCCAGTATCGACGAATTGGGTCCAGCCGGAATCGCTAGTAAGGATTTCGGCGGCATAAAGTCCGTCAAACCCTTGGCCATGATCAGGCCTTCCTCGGCCGTTGATGTGGCCAGAGTGGTGAAAGCCGTGGCGGCGTCTCCGAGTCTGACGGTGGCGGCGCGGGGGAACGGGCACTCGGTGAACGGGCAGGCCATGGCGGAGAAGGGACTGGTCCTCGACATGCGTGCCTTGGAGGAGCCTTTTGAGATTCTCTGGATAGAAGGCACGGCCTACTTGGAAGTTTCGGGAGGGGCATTATGGGAAGACGTTCTTAAACGCTGCGTTTCGGAGGTTGGACTGGCCCCGAGGTCGTGGACGGATTATCTCGGTTTAACAGTTGGTGGAACGCTGTCCTACGCAGGCGTCAGCGGCCAAACCTTCCGTTACGGTCCTCAGACATCCAACGTAACGGAATTGGAAGTTGTAACAGGCAAAGGCGAAACGCTGTGCTGCTCCCTGACACAAAACTCTGAACTTTTCTTTGGTGCGCTCGGTGGCTTAGGACAGTTCGGTATTATTACAAGGGCCAGGGTGGTTCTCCAACAGGCTCCAGAAATGGTGGAAAAAAATTTACTTATTATTCATTTTAACCACTCCGTTACACTTTATGTTTACTTTTTTTTAAAAAAAATTTTGTTTGGTGTGAGTTGATTAATTAGGTGAGGTGGATAAGAGTGGTTTACTCTGAATTTGAGGAGTATGCTGGCGATGCAGAGTTGCTGGTGGAGGAAGTAGAGGAATGTTTTGATTACGTGGAAGGGTTCGTTCTGGTGAACAGTGATGACCCGGCCAATGGATGGCCCACCGTGCCATTGGAACCGGAACAGGTGTTCGACCCGGTTCATATTCCTTCCACTGCTGGCCCTGTTTTGTATTGCTTGGAGCTGGGTCTTCACTATGGTAACGCGGATCATCCTTACCGTTCCCGTGTTGATATGGTAAGTAACTAACTAATATCCTCTTTTCGTTATTTTCTGATCTGCTGTATGCGGGTTCCTTGTTGATGGAATAGGCTTAGCAGTAGCCATTTCTGATAGTTGAGAGGGCCCCCCAGAGTTTTGACCTAGGTGGTTGCTAAGTGGTTCTGTGGTTAAAAGCATGCACAACAACCATAGAGTACTGTTATAGGTGGGGCCTGTGTAAAAAGTCAATGTAAGCTGAGTTAACCATCACTGACTCGCACATGAAATTTAGCAACGGAGGGGAGTGTTGGTTAAGATCCAGAAAGCATGTGTTTTGTCCGGGGGTTTGTGGTTCTAATCCTTTTTGTTTAGGAATGTTATGATTATAAATTTGTCTCACAAGCTGAAGGTGAAATGGTTGCTGAAAACTGACGATACCGCAATGATGTATCTTCCATTGGATTTTCTGACGAAGAATATAAAAAAGCACTACCACCATAGTTTAAATTACCGTAGGAACCGAGTGTACTTCACCTGTGGGTATTGTCCCATTGTGGCTAAAATGGTAATGTAACATCACTAGCTGCTCCATAGCGCTGATCATTGAGATCTCGCTGACGTTTGGGTCCCCACACTTCCACAAATAGCCAAAAACCCATCATTTTCTGGAATATCAAAATGTCAATTACTATATCATCCCTTAAATACAGTACAATACACTAAATCCAACTCAATATTCCATCTTGGGTATGCGTTATGTTGTTGTTGCGTTGCTCTAACTAAAACTAATTCACCACTTAACTCCGCTGTAGGATGTGGATCGATTGCTCGGACGGCTGCGATTCATTCAGGGTCTCAAGTTCCAGACGGATGTGACCTACACAGAGTTTTTGCTACGTGTAAAGCGTGTGGAGGAGGACGCAAAAGCCAGCGGCACCTGGGATGCACCTCACCCTTGGCTCAACCTCTTTGTATCCAAGTCCAACATTGTTGATTTTGATCGTGAGGTGTTCAAGAAGATTCTCAAGGACGGGGTCGATGGCCCCATTTTAGTCTACCCTCTCTTGCGAACCAAGTACGTTCCTGCTTCCCTTCCTACCCCTTCATCACCTACACTATATATATTCACAAACAATTTCATATTTAGTTACATAAAAACAACCTTTACTCCGTTATTTTTGTATATCCTAAAAAGCTTGGGATTGAACTGAACGTAAGATCATGATGAGGTGATGAGATGAGTGATTGAGAGGACGAAAATATTCAAAGGTTCTTATGCAAAACACGTGCGAAGGACATGGACCAGGTCCCACCGTGTGACATTTGGCCACGAAAATCAATAACTTGAGCCCTTCTTTCTTTAATTTTGCACGATATGTGTGATGTGTGAGCTTGCTGAACCGTGATTCAAACAGGGTGGTTAAGATTTTGAGGGTGAGTATCAAATATTTGTTACTACTTGAGGTCAGCCATAATGGGACCCTAGAGGTAACCATCAACTGTACCATATTTTGGTCGTCAATAGGAAATCATAAGCTCTTCATTGTCATGGTTGTACCATCTTACTCTCTGCTTGTCCGTACCCTATGACACTCCTTCTTCTTGTCTCGATGATGCATACGTTTTTCCCGTATGTACATCCACCCTTAGTTTGTTGTTGTTGCAGCCCTGTTAGGTTGCCGAATAAGCAAGCTATACACCTGTACGGATGTACCTCTGCATGGAGCAAAGATACAGTGGGGCCCGCCTGACAACAATCCTGCCTTTTTTATTTGAATTTTTTTCTGAACGATGTATTCATCTGTTGCATCAAGAATGTGTATGTATTCTTGTGGCTGATCTGAGAGGGTAAAATGGGAAGTGTAAATTGAAATATCAATCGATTCCAAGCAGTGTAGCTATCATGGTGAGTGTTACTAATAGACAGTGATTCCGGAATTGTATGGGTTCTATATAGGAGATTTAAAGTTTGATGGGGCTCTTGGTGGGGGAGGAATTTGGTTCTTCGATCGAGGGTCCCCATGAACAATCTGGGTGGGGATTAGTAGGATGCATAATCATAGGTTGAAGTCAATTGACCTCATGCATTAATTGAGCATACAAATTTATTTATGTATGTTGTCTAAATATTGATTTCAACAGAGAGGAAGAGCAATAACAAAAAAATTATGGCCTTTTTGTTATTGTTTTTGAAATGAAACAGGTGGGATAATCGTCACTCAGTGGTGGTGCCTGACAGTGACATCTTCTACATAGTAGCGTTGCTCCGATTCAGCCCACCACCTCCAAAGGGTCCACCAGCTGAACTCTTGGTGGCGCAAAATAATGAGATTATTCAATTCTGCACAAGCAGAGGCCTTGATTTCAAGCTATACTTTCCCAATTACCAGTCACGGGAGGATTGGATGAAACACTTTGGGAAACAATGGAGCAGATTTGTGGAACGAAAGGCCAGTTTTGATCCCATGGCTATCCTTGCACCAGGACAGAGAATTTTCTCCAGAACCTCTCAACCTCCTTCTATCCCATAACTAGATATCATTTACTAATACTTGTCATCACTGTAATTTGTAACCTTCTTTCCCTTTATTATTTTTCTTCTTTACTTTAATTTGGTGGCAGTGTATTGTTATGGAAAATATGTAGGGCAAATTATTTTGGAGTTTGGTATTTGACGCAGGTATTAATGATTTGATGGTCGATCAGATTTACATATATATAAAGTACCCAAAAAAAGATGAAAAGTATAATGTGGGTGATGCATGAGACGTAAATGCAAAGCTTAATTGGTTAGCGTCATTTTCATGTTAGCTATTATGTGAAGGAAATTAGCAAAGTAGCAAAGTGCAATTGTGAACCAGTCCTTTTTCCTTTGGTCCAGTAGGAATTTTCTCTTGGAGAACCTTTAACAATCATCAATATGGACCGTCCACATATATATATGCATGCCTCTTATTTGGGACAATTTTAACTGATGTTGATGTTTCACTTCCAACCTTTTGTCTCTCCTTAATTTGTTCCCTCCATCACACGCTTTTTAGATATATTATACCATAATTACGTTTTCTCTTCCCACAAAGTAATTAATATATAATATCATTTTAAATCACATTTACCTAGCATCTTTGCATAATAAAACTACACAATTTCATAAATAAACCTTCAAATGCACTATCAACAATAAATATTTATTATTTCCTTATATCTCGATATTAGATCATTAAAAAACACTTTACCCATTTGCGTTTGGATGGAATATTTTAAGCTTTAAAATGTTTGAAATTTAAATTGTTTTATCTTTAAAATGTTGTGTTACGATAAACCAAATCAATTTTCTTAAGTTTAAATCTATATTTAGGTAATATAATATACTACATAAAAATATTGAAGAATGATATTTTAATGATAAAATATATATTTAAAAATATTAGTTATTTTTAAATACAAAATCGTTACAATATTTAATATAAAATAATTATTAATAATTAAAATATATATCAACAATTTTCAATCAAACTTTTTACATCGATATTAATATATAAGAGATAGAAGAGACGCAAAGAAAGGAAAAAAAATGCATTTCCAGTCCCTACAAAATATCTAAATAGGCTTGTTTTTTATTGTGATCTAAAAAGAATTTACATTTAGCCTGTCTGAAATTCAACATTCTTTTTTAATCTTATGTTACACTGATTAAGCAAGTGATTTAAAAAAAATTATATATTACATGTTATTTACCTATTGTAAAATATATATACTGGAGAAAAATTAATATTGAAAAACATAATTCACATTATGAGGGATGAAAACAAAAAAAAAAAAAAAATATCAAAAAATTAAAAAAAAAAAAAAAAATATTATTAAAAATAAAAAAAATAATTTTAAATTTTAAAAATATA
>Ga0123341_1005876_pt1 | contig 11019 bp, 5 predicted proteins | sample Turbeapinknodule_FD_89959 | JGI IMG/M metagenome (GOLD analysis project Ga0123341, IMG submission 89959) | Root nodule microbial communities of legume samples collected from Mexico - Turtle bean Mexico pink nodule | ecosystem: Host-associated > Plants > Roots > Nodule | place: Mexico: Nepantla...
AAATACAAATATACATAAATACTTGTTTAAACTCATAAATCTGTACTATTTCTGAAATATTTATTTAATTGCTAAGTGTTTTATAAACAAAATAATAAATAAATGTTTTAAAATCAAAATTATAAATTGAAAGAAACAAATTGCTAACCATCTATGATAATGTATTTAAGGAAAAAAAGTAATTTTTATCAAAGAAATTATAATTTCTTTTTATATATTAAAGAATGTCAAGATAAAAACTATGACAGTAACTTGCTCAGAAGGGAAATCATGCAATTCTAAAGTAATTCCACTGGAAGTGGTAAATAAATGGACCAACACTCGTTAGGATTGGTATAGTGATATAGAATCGAATAATATGTGTGAATTTATAAATTTTAACATCATGGTCATTATTACGAAAAACCACACCAAATTCGTAAAAGATTCGCATCAGTTTATTTATTTATAAACAAACTTTAATTCCACAATACAGAACTTTTATAATGATAAAAAAGCATTTTGAAAAAAGTTACAAGAAAGACGTCTCAGTTTTCAAATAAAGTTTAGTCACGCATGAAATATCAGTAAAAAATCTTATAAGACTTTTTTGAAAAGATAAAAGACCAAAAGATACTTTGTGACACTATTTAAAATAGTGTTTCGCCACAGGCAAATAATATGTCACTTAAATATGAAATTTACAGAAAATTTGTAGTGAATGTCAGAATAATAGAAAGATTAGTTATAAAGATAAATGTTAATCTAGGTCTACTATAAAGAGAATTTCAAACATCTTTACCAGTAGATTGATCTATACCAAACTAACATAAGTTATTTAATATCAACTAAGGATACATATTTAATAATATTTATTATTATCATATACAAATATCATTAAAACACTTTTTACTTATATTCCTATTCTGATGGAAAAAAATAAAACTAAACGTTAAGATAAATAAATTTCAATCTACGAGATGTTTTTTAAGAACAAAACCGTGATGAAACACTAACCTTCAAAGCGGACAATAACTCGAATGCAGTGATTGATTTAACGATGTTATTTCTTAAATTTGAGATCGGAACAGTGATGTTGTCTGTGAGAACGAAAGTGTGTCCTAAGCCCTTCGGTTAGGGGAATCCACTCCCGTCGACTGAAGAATTTGTTAATATAGTTCCACGTCACTCAGGAGTCGAGGTCAAGAATACTTTATATACTTCTTTCTCTAACTCATCAACTCACAAATACGTCTTTTAAAGATAAAACTGTAATGAAACATTAACTTTCAAAACCGACAATATTTTGAGATATGATTATTGATTATACCAATAATATCTCTCGAATTTAAATTGCTTCACAATCCATATAATAACAAATTTGAGTCATACATAAATAAAATCAAATAAATATAATTATATACAGTATATTAATGTATGAAATTATTGGAAAGTGTGAATATTGATTAGAGAACCTAAACATGAAATAAGCTTAGAGTAGGAACGAAGGTGGAAAATTTGTTTATATCGAAAGTAGAGAGAAGCTATGTGAGGGTGGTGGGTCCCACCTCTTGACACATGTAACTGTCACTGGTGGCGTATTAGTAGTTAGAGATACCCATTCTCATTCATTCCCACTACCACGCGCCTCTCGTGAAAGAGTGAAAGACAAATCAGGAAGCCCAACACTGGGCTTCTGCCTCTGCGCGCGCTAAAATGGAACTAAAGAAGATAATTAATTTACGCACATCCCACCTTACAGCTAGAGAAAGAGAAAGAGATTCGTGTAAACAAAATTTACATCAGACCCACCACACCAACTAGCGTCTTTCTGTCTCTCTCTCTCTCTATCCCAAATTTTGGGATTCTTTAGTCTCTCTACTTTTCTCTCCTCCAACATAAAACCAATAATAGTAGTAATCATCATTGTCAATCATCACCATAATAAAAGTTGGATCGATAATAAGCTCTTTTACGCTTTTGTTAATAAAGGCCAACCCGTCGCCATCGCTTCCAAGGCAAGGAATAACCTATTCTCTCTCTTTTGTTCTGCTGTTGAAGATTATGTGCTATTTTTCCATTTCTCACTAAACTCTTTGACTCTCTTACTCCACTCCCTCACGCACACTTTACCTTCTCTTTTGGATCTGTCGCTTACTTTCCCATGCGATCTCTTCCCTAATTCCGCAATGCGCCTCTGATTCCTTCCTTTATTCCCTTCTTATCTTCTATTTATCTCGCTTTCTTCCTTTACTTTCTTCTTATGCATTCGCCCAACCAATTCTTCTTTTCGCCTCAATTTTCATGCATTATCGGTCTCTACGGAGTAAGCTCGGTTTCCATTTTCAATACTCTCCTCTCCATGTTATGCTGCAACGAATTTTCTGGAATTTGCTTTTAATGCTCAATTCAGGTCACGCTCTTAGTTGTTAAACCTTGTTTGTTGTGTTCATAGTTGAAGCTTTGAGGAGAACTGGCAATGGCGTCGAAACCAGGTGTGAAATCAAGAAGGTTCGGATTGAGTGGCTCCAAAGCTGCTAATTCGCCTTCGTCTTCTACTACGTCGTCTTCTAAACAGTTTCTGGAGACATCGGTTGATGGCCTTAGCTCGCCCGCATCTTCGTCGGCTCGGAGTAAGCAACGGCATTTTAATCCAGAAACTGCAGCTGCACCTCCTCTCGAGGCACAGAGAGTGAAGGAAAATGTCACGGTGACGGTCCGATTTCGGCCTCTGAAGTAAGTGTGACCTTTTCCAAATAATGTGTCGTTGTTGTGGCTGTGTTCTTCAGAAGCCTGTTAATTTGATTGAGGTCTATGCCTGGGACAGTCCAAGGGAAATTCGTCAAGGAGAGGAGATTGCTTGGTATGCAGATGGAGACACTATAGTGCGAAATGAGTATAACCCTTCCATAGCATATGCGTACGGTATAATATGCAAAACTGACATTTATGGATAGGGATTTTTTTGTGTTTTACATATTTGTTCATTTGGTATCCAGGGTGAACCGTATATTATTCTGCATTCATAGGCACATTGACGTATTATAAACTTTTCCGTGTTTTGATTTTGAGAATACTATCTCATGATGATGATAGCTACAATATAATAAGATATTCTCATCGTGATTATTTTTTTAAAGAAACTTTTCTTAAGCCAATTCTTCGTAAGATCCAGTCATATAAATGAAATAAAGCAATACATAATAGATTTCCCATCCTTATCCTTCTGTAAACCAGTGAAGGAATCTACGTTTTTATCCCAGGAGGAGCAAAATAAAAAAAATGACACAAAGCATACTTAGGAAAGATATATTCTTTTATAATCTTAGCGACCTTTCTAACCAAATGTACCAAGAACAAAGTGCAGTGAGTGTATCTCTCTGCATAATAACGTTTCCCTCATTGCTAACCTCCAAAAGAAATCCTCAGAAAATGCTCCAAGTTTTGAGATAGCCAAGGGGGATTGAACTAGGAAAAACTTCTGAATGTCATGTTCCCCACACAGTCTCAAATGAATTGTGCTTCCTATTACATACCTTTAGGGGAGATAATGGTCCAAACAAAATGAGGAGTATTCAGAATGAATTTCCCGAGGAATTATTTGGTGATGTATTCTGGATTGGCTATTTGATTACTTCTCTCAACATTTTAATGTGAACCATTTTTTCTCTTTTTGGTGCCATAAGGAGAAAGTCACAAGGGAGACATTACAGCTATTAATTGAAGCAGTATTGTTGGGCATCAATTTTTCATGATCTTCTCCCTTAAATGGCATGCAACAGCTGACCAAATGATCCTTTTGTCTCTTGCTCCTGATAAAAGAATATCTTGAAGCTTCTTCCTCTGAGTAATCCCTGTCTAATTTAGAGGGTGAGGAAAAGAGAGAAAACAATCTTCTGAGAATTTAGTAATTGGAATACTTTGTTATTCTTATTCTTATTCTTATTCAAGAGAATGTAGTACATAGTTTCTGCATATCATCCATAAGACTTAATTAATGGAGACTATTCCCTAGGATTATGATAAATGATGCAACTTCCTTGATTCTAGCACCCTTGAACGTTAAATGCATTTTTAGCATGTCATACATAGAACACCCACTCTTCAAATAAACCACACTGGAGTTTTATTTATGACAGATGCTAGACAAAACTAGTCTGAAAGCATAATCTAACCTAATGGGAGCAAAAGTGTGCCTTTCCAGGTATCTCATTTTCACTTGTATTTTGGATCACAGGGTCCCAAAGAAAAAACAGTTGAGAATGTCTTAAACGTAGGAGGCTCTACTGAGAAAAGGCCATTTGAGGACTTGGCAGTTGGATCCAATCAAATTAGCAAAAGAGTTCAGAATATAATCCTCTATATTAATTCTGGGCAACCTATTATTTGTTACATTAATTTTGAAGTGAACAACAAAAACAGTAGTTAATAACAATAGAGCTGTAGTACATGGATTAATGTTATCCATCGGGTTCTACGTAACAAAACCCAAAACATCTGTAAAACTGAAAGATCTTGATTAATAGTTCTTCTAGTGTTCATGACATAGGTAGAGTAATGATATTCACAAAGATTTCACGATCCTATTTGAGATAGAAAGATTTCAAGGTCATGAAGTTGTACATTTATCTCAAATCCAATTGATCATCATGTAATGTACATTTCATGCTCAATAAATAGTCCCCATATCTCTCATTTGCTGATGCTGTGTATTAATCTGTTATTTTTTATTTGTCTTAGATCGTGTCTTTGGTCCCACAACCACCACTCGTCAGGTCTATGATGTTGCTGCTCAGCATGTTGTTAGTGGTGCTATGGAGGGCATCAATGGTAACTAACAGATTGAATTTACTACTTACCTCCTATTCAGCATGGTCAAAAAATAAAATCTGTTCTTGCTTTAATAAAGTCAACCTGATTCCTTAATACATATCACATTTTGGATGTATTAGATTTTAAATATTACTGAATCTTGATCAATGTCAACTAATTAGGGTTTTGTAATAGATTTAGTGTATTTTGACATGGCTGATTAGCTCTTGGCTAGATACTGATGCTCATTTAAAATTAAAGTTGTTATTTTAACTTTGGTTGAGTTGCATCAAAAGATGTAAGAGCAATGCATTTTAGTCGAAGATGTCCATATTTTACTTAATGAACATGACAAAATCGGATATAATTCTGCAACAATGATATCAAATACCTTTTAGAAAAATTCTGGGGGGACAAAGCCACCCTTAAAATTTTGATCCTTTTGTATAGATGTCATATCATTTGGCTTTCTTGGTCACTCCTCTTATAACATAAAATAATATTGCAAACCATGTTTGGTTAGGCTGTTAGCCAGATCATGATATAATCCCTAGAGGTTTGCGATTGGCATCATAGCAATCAGTTTGCATAGAGAAATATTTGGCTGAGTAACTTCCAGATTATTTTTTTCACTTATATACCTGGCATATTGAATAATTAACGTATGAACTCCTCTCTGGTTTTCATACAGGTACGGTGTTTGCATATGGGGTAACAAGCAGTGGGAAGACTCACACAATGCATGTGAGACCACACTTATTTTATACCTTCATCTTTTTGTTTTGTTTGTTTATGAAAAAATTACATATTTATGTTTTTAATGGTCTTTCAATGTCATGCTACATAAGGGTTTAAACCATACTTAATTCACAAAAGAGCAATTGCTGACCATTGTGATACTTGCCATATTTTATTCTATTATATTACTGGTGGGTTGGTAGCTTGAGGTTGTTTCTCTTTGTTGAGTTTCATGGTTTTTCTGGACTGACATTGAGTCCCATTATGAGCTATCTCAACAGACTTGAAATACTTGGTTTCAGCTGCAGCTAGAACTCTTAGCAATGATATCTATCAAGTATATAAAATTACAGGATAACAAATCTCTTTCTGATCATTAAGATTCCGTTCCGTTTACTTTAAAACTGTTCATATTAATGGGTTGTTCCAGTTTAAATTTGTTAAAACTTGCTAGTGGATTCAGGATATGCTATAATTTCAAAGACTCCACTTTATCTTTCCTGCTATCATCTTTTCTACTCCTGGTTTTATTTGAAAATTCTGGCAGTCATGTGTTGTCAAGACTGATTCTGGTGTTCTTAGTAATGAGCAACTTTTTTCAATACTAGCTCTATTTCTGATCTTATTTTCAGTCATAAGTGTTCTATGTCTTGTGGGAAAATAAAATTTTCAGTATTTGTTATACTCTCTAATTTGTTCCTTATTGTCTTTAATCTGTTAATTTTAGGTTAGTGAGCATAACAAGTACTGAAAATCTTACTATCCCATAGAAGGTAACATGTTAATTTTGGAGTAGTAAAATTTTGAATTTTTGCTTCTGATAAATGCATAAAAGTATTATTATTTTCTCTTGGGTCTTAACATGTTAACTTATATTTGAAGTATACAGTAGCACTGATCTGAAGTAGGTTGGTTAGTGAGCTAGCTACTGTCATATTTTACTCAATAAAACCTTCATTGCTTGAACAAACTCAAAATCATTTTGTTCAAAGCTGTAACTTACCAAACATTGATCTTTGTAAAGATGGTTTTTGGACATAGTCTGGCTGCCGTTATATTATACATATACTGAACAATCTATGGCTGCAGGCCCCTGAAGAAGTTTATGTGACTTTAGACCATTGTTTAGCTTTTACATACCTTTTCTTCTACTTAATAATCTGTCATGCTACATAATCTGATAATAAATTAATTAATAATATCTGTTATTGTGACAACTGCTGATTGTGTTAAGTTCTTATATGAATTTGGATTAGTTGATGTGACACTATATGCTCATTAGTTCATATTTGCAGGGTGATCAAAGATCTCCTGGAATTATACCCCTTGCCGTTAAGGACGCTTTTAGCATTATCCAAGAGGTATGTCAAATACCACTCTCTTCGTTGCACCCTTTATTATAGAAATTACACAGTCTGATTTTTCTCTGTACTAGACTCCAAACCGAGAGTTTCTCCTTCGAGTCTCATACTTGGAGATCTACAATGAGGTAGGCTTTCTTGCTATCTGGTTCGTAACTTGTGATACCATGTTCATGTTGATTTTGTCTCCCATAGACATTGTGATTTCCCTGAGAAGAAATTTAATGAATGCAAATTTCAAAGCTTCTCTTTTCTTCAGGTGGTTAATGACTTATTAAATCCAGCAGGACAGAACTTACGAATCAGAGAGGATACTCAGGTACTGATAATAGTTTTTCTTATCTTTCTTCCTCTATATTTATAACTATACCACTAGATTATGAGTGAAGATTCTCTTTTCTGAATTTGAATGATATATTCATACTTAAAAAGAGAACTGAAATTGTATATTATTTTTTAAGTTAGCAATACATACAACATATATATCGACAAAAGAAATAAATTATAGCAGATATTTTAGGCTACAAATCTTTAAATGATAACAGTAAGAAGGAATTTAGGAAAATTAATGCTAATTATAATGATTAGGAAATATTCTACACATAATTAACCTTTACAATACTCCTTCAAACTAGTGAATGAATATCTATCATGCTCAACTTGCTGATATATCTTGATAGTGTTTCATGGGAAGTCCATTGGTTAGTACATTTCCCAGTCAATTGAACCAAGTGACATTTTGTTGCATAAAAGCAAATTTTTGGTTTATAGCTGGTGATTTACTCCATCTTCTGTAATGTATGATTATTAACAATTCTTGGATTTTATTGTTTGGAACATTAGTGAGATCAGTTTTGGAGGAATGAATATTTTGTTGTCAAACCTAGTGAAAGATAAAATGTGAATCGAGAGGCAAAATGTTATTTTTATGTTTTATATAATAAATAACTAAATTGTTTGTCAGACACCGTTCCAAACACTTTTCAATGTGTACCACTCCTTTATTTTGTTTCATAAACCTTCAGTCTTGTTATTTCTTTATATAGAATGTATAATACAATTGAAGCCATCAGCATATTAAAAAGTCAGACGATAGTTGTTGAAATACTTATTCAAAGTTCTATAAACAGAAGTATTTCGAAGGAGGCCTGTATCATTTGTACATTGAATAATATGTAGGGCACCTATGTTGAGGGAATAAAGGAAGAGGTTGTACTCTCGCCTGCTCATGCACTGTCCCTTATTGCAGCTGGCGAAGGTAAAAGTTCCTGCTAGGTTTCTTTATATGTGGATTATTTTAGTTTGCTGTCTTCAAGTACCACAATACCGTGGACTGTTATGTTTTCGTCTTTTTTCTTTTGTAATTAATTAATTGTTTTTTTATGTACATTTGAAATTGAGTACTTGTGTAAAGAGTGAGGGAGAAAACCATCTATATCTCCTTAATATTCTTTGTTTGGCTACTTTCTTTCATGAAATTGGTTATGCTAACGCATTAAAATACTAGGTGTATTATTTGTCAAATATAGTCTTCTCAAAGAGTAGTTGCATTTAGTGTTTATAATAAAAACTAAATAAAACTGTTTACTGGTCACGTGAATGATCATAAGAATTGGGTTCTTTTACAATTCCACTGATGCCCCATTTTTTTGTTATTTAATGTGTTCCTTTCTCTATTCTTTTCAAAATTTCAATTTGATAACAGAGCACAGACATGTTGGGTCCACAAACTTTAACTTACTCAGCAGCAGGAGCCATACAATATTTACCCTGGTGCGTTTACACCATCTTAAAGGAATAATCATCCTGTTTTATCTTTTAAGCAACATGGTTCTTATTATTATGTACAAATTTTATCGATGTTTATGTTGACTTTGTTGTGTTTTCATCTTATAAGTTATAGATACTTCGTAGCACTTAACTGTAATAAGCACATAATGTAGCCACACAGTTGGTAATTTATCCTGGTAAACAAAGGAATTACCACGGGAAAACTCTTGAATAAAAACAGACTATTATTCAACTCAAAACTACTTGATAAGAATTCTGCTTATTATTGTTTTTTTATTTCCAAAATGAGGACCTGCTGGGAGGTGGGGTTGTTATTAAAAATATATCCTAAATAGTCGTTCAATCTCGACCTTGAGTCATTCAAGAACAAGAAAATGGAACACCAAGATGTTAGCTATATTTATCAATTCCTTTTATGTATATGTTGTTTTATTTTTTTTTAATTTCATACAATTTTGTAACAGACTATAGAGAGCAGTCCATGTGGTGAAAACAGTGAAGGAGAAGCTATAACACTTTCACAACTGGTAACCAACTTAAACTTTTTTGGTTGGATTTGCTTTAACACGGGTAATGATTTCATGTTCATGTTTCATATATTTTTTTGTTTCTTACGTTTTTAATATTTTGCTTATATTTGCAGAATCTCATCGATCTAGCAGGTTCTGAGAGCTCAAAAGCTGAAACTACTGGCATGAGAAGGAGAGAAGGATCTTATATCAATAAAAGTCTTCTAACACTTGGAACTGTGAGGTCTCAAACCTTTTCTTCTCATTATATGTTAAAATGCAATATAAAAATGTTTATTTGTTTTCCCTCATATTATCATGTGATATAGAGTTCAATCTTTTTGGCTCATTCTTTCATACAAAAGTTAAATTTCAACACAAGGTAGGTGGGCCTACGCATTTGCCAAACTTCAAAGCCCAAAGGGGTTTTATGTAAGGAGAGGCACATTTGATGTGAAACCATTTATGTGCCTTAATCCAATAGCTTAAACTTTTGGAGTGATTGGTGCATAACAGATCCAATTACCACCCCCCTTATTGACATCATAGGACTTCTAGACCTTGTTTGTGGTGGGTAATGGTTGGCTGAAGCACAAGAAAAAACGACAATGGGGTGATTCAACCTTGAGATCAAGTGGTGGACATGGCGCAATGAATTGAGTTATGGCTATAGCTGTGAGGCCTTAAACTTTGGTTTTAGCTTATCCCTACCAGATTGTCTCTATTCTTTTTGCCAGTAGTCATCATGCTAAAATACAATACCTATATATAATGCATATCTATTACAACGATACTATCGTTCTAAAAGTACGTAGGATGATGGTCATCATAAGATACGATACATGTAAGATACATATCCTAATATGTATAAAAATTTATGAAACACAAAAAAAAAAATTATAAATCATGGTCATCATAAATCACTTGCTATTGTTTAAAAATATGAACTTAACCCCATAAAACCAATTTGTAAGATGAGGATTGTCCAAGTCTTATAAGCACTACTTGAGTCATATATCTGAAAAAATGTACTTTAAGTCTAATTCAACCTCACAAAACAGGTTTGTAAATAAGTTTGCACCAATTTATGCTATATTTTGGTCATATTTTTAGTTGATATAGATCTCCAACAATATCTTTAGTTAATATAGGATGTCAACCCACTAAAAATCATTGGCTTCATATTGTGACTCTTCACAAGCCACATATGATAGAAGTTCAATTCATTTCTTCCCCTATGGTTTCTAATTGCAAATTATCTATGTTTGGTCTAACCTCTTTTTAGATCCTACTCTATATTGTTCAGTGGTAAGTGCTCTGCAATATGCCACTCTCACTAGACCATAAATCAACTTTGTTGTTACAAAGTCTGTCAATTTATGGCCAAACTATTGGAATCTCATTGGGTTGTGGTTAAATGAATACTAAGGTACCTCAAGGTACTTCGTTTCATGGACATCTTCATTCTGCATCTTACACAGTTTTTGTCACTTAAAGCCTTTTGTGATGCAGATTGGGCATCTTTTGCCGATGACTATTGTTCTACTTTAGGAGCAACCATCTATCTTTGATGGCATTTTCATGAAGGTCTTCTTGAATCATGTAAGAAAAGTGGTGCGGAAGCTATGAAGGTGTGTGAGCAAGATCCTCCTAAGAGAGGTGTTGATCTTGAAAGTGCATGATAAGTGTGGGTATTGGGTGGTTCGGCCAGCCCAAGGGAAAAGATGAAGGAATTGAAGTTTAGAGCCTAGGATTCTAAGGAGAAGCAAAGTTGAGCACAAAATGGCAGCATAACTTTACTCACAATAAACTTGAAAATACAAGGTGTA
>Ga0123341_1005878_pt1 | contig 11018 bp, 9 predicted proteins | sample Turbeapinknodule_FD_89959 | JGI IMG/M metagenome (GOLD analysis project Ga0123341, IMG submission 89959) | Root nodule microbial communities of legume samples collected from Mexico - Turtle bean Mexico pink nodule | ecosystem: Host-associated > Plants > Roots > Nodule | place: Mexico: Nepantla...
GCCTTCTTGGGCTTGGGCTTTGGGCTTGGGCCTCATCTTTTGAAAAGACTAATAAGAAGAACTTTAAATGATTTGGCCCTTGTCCATTCTTCCTATTAACAACATCTTTTTTATTCTCATCACCTGGACAGTAAAGCGTGGAACTGAGCGAGAAGGGCCCCAAAGTTGAAACCCAGCCTTTCCCAGCGGCCTCGTCTAAGTCTGCATTCACCCCTTGTTGGAAGCCCTTGATAGCGTGCTGAAGGACAGGAGGCAACTCAGAGACAAGAGGGGTAGAAGTGTCAGCTCCACCAAGGTCAGGGAGAAGGGGAAGGCCAGTCGCACGATTACGGGGCGAAGCGGAGCGACTGGTAGAGGAATAATGTGAAACCATCACCAACATGGGCTTGGGCCTTTTGCAGGTTGACCCCTCAGAAGAATCCTCGTCCGATTCAATCACCACCGCTTTGCCCTTTCAAGGGAGTGGGGTGGGTGACGATTGGACGGTAGCGAGAGGAACTCCAGGGTTGGAAAGACTGGGCGAAGGTGCGGTGGTGGTAGCGGCGCGGGAGCGCAGGCGAGAGGTTTCCACGTCCCGGGAAATCCCATAGAGACGGGTGAGGATGTCAGTTAGCCTAGCCCATTTTTCCTTGCTTAGAACCATACCTGCGCACATGTTTCAGAAGAAATATGGAGATAAAGCACACCAACGTACGGAAGAAAAGCGCAAACGCGACGTTACAACAACAAGAATCAGCACCTCTCAGAGTTTAGGGTTTCTTGAATCAAAGGAAACCCATAAACAGAGGGTGATCGACATAACATTAAAGTAACACAGGCAGTTATCCAGAACCAGAATCAGTAAATGGGTGTGAATGAGAATCAGAGTTCATACCTACGGTCGATGACAAGAGAATGCGAAATGCATTAGGGAAGCGCGAGAATGCGAAATGCATTAGGGAAGCGCGAGAATGCTTGAGGAAGAAGGTGAAACGAACAAAGGTGCTTCAGAGAATGATGTAATAAGCGATTGGACGCGCGCGTTTTCAAGAATTTAAAAGTAAACAAAGAAGCATAAGCAACGATAAACCCTAGTCATTGATCAAAGACACGTGTGCACAGGCCCAGAAAGACGTCACTTTAGCGCCGTATTTACGTCCTGTCGCACAGAGCCACGTAGGTCACCCAGGGCAAGGACTTAGCCTCTTCGCTGAATGAGTTACAGCTCGAGGCTGGGGCGGCTTGTGTACCGACCGGTCCCCGAGCGTTGACTGACCACTGGTAATGTTGGTGTCACGTAAGTGGATTCCACGAGCCGCCCGGCCAGCACCCCGCAAAGCACATGTGCCAAGGAACCAAGGGTGGTCAGACACCGGTCATTAGGATGTACTGACTTGCCACTAGAAAGTGTGGAGAGGTCGAACATCGGAAACCCAAACAGTAGAGATGGGCCACGAGAAGTGGATCCCAGATCACACACCAGTTATCAATAAGGGAGAAGCCTATATCACGAGTGCCCGTGCGTGTAGAGTGGATGACGCGTTCAAGCGTGACACAAAGTGTAGAGCCGCTAGAAAGATATGGCCCTGCAAGGGTCACGTTCAGGGGCGAGCTGCATGCATGGCACGTGAACAGCTAGGGCACTCCCAGAGGCGGGTGACCCCAGAGATCAAGTGCACGAGGGGGCATCCAGGTGGTCATGCCGTCAGAGGTTGCACTCCAGTTAGGGACCCCACGCACTAGGTTATCCTAAGAGTGAGGTAACAACAGTATTGGGCCCGCCCATAAAAAAGGTCCATTTCAGGTAAACAGGAAACCCTAGTTTCGGTCTATAAATAGTAAGTTAACAAACTGGATAAGAGAGAACTCTCTTGCGCCGTTACACACACACAATAGCAAGAGCATACAATTTTTGGTGTTTCCTAGCCCTAGAACTAACTTGAGCGTCGTAGTGCAAACGGCCGCGAGGGCACCCATTGTCTTTGTGTTTCAGGTGTTCATCATAGGGAAAGCATATGCGAATGCAAGAACTCCGAACGTAAGAGTGACGTAGGTGTACAAAGGTGTTTCGAGTCAACCGGCAGGAACACTTTCACTACTATGAACTTAGGACTTTAGAAGAAATGAGCATTCTTTTTGTAACATCCTCTCAACTAAGATATTCTTTCTCTTTCATATCTTAAAGAGGCCTTATGTATTTAGTTTGGAAAGACGTTATATACTTTTATTTAATCTCAAGGGAGATTACCTTGTAATCAAGACTGACATTGTGCACTTGAATAAGCTAAAAGTATCAATAAACAATGTTTGTATTGTGATGAAACCCTTTTTGTGGAGAAGAACTAAACATAACCCGAATTCAGGTGAAACAGTATAAACCAAGTATTCATTATTTTTCGTTTTCCTATATCGTCTACTCTTGGTCATCCTTTTTTAAAGAATTTAAAAAAAAAAGTCTGTGAACATATTTCAAAACCTTTAGATTATCTGGTCAAGGTTTAAAGGTTTTTTTTTTTTTTCAGATCTCTATTCAAACTTCCTTTTTTTAAAGCTAACCATTTCTTTATAATAAAACCTCTTATACATGAAATTAAGTTACCACAGAAATCTAACATATTAGATAAGTGAACATTATTTTTTATATTATTACTAGGTAAGAATCAATTTATTATTAAAAAAATTCACTTAGGTATTGAAATGTAAGTATTTTTTTTTCTTAATACCAAAATATATAAAAAAAAGTGTTATATGGAGAAGATAGATTTCCAATTTAACCTAAAAATTATAAAATGGAAATGATACCAGATATCAAACTATTTTATAAGAGACTAAAAGTAAAAGCTTATTTATACCTAACTTTTTTTTATCAGCATATACCTAACTCTGTATACTCAAAAGATTGATGATATTTACTATTAGTAAATAATTATATCTACACTTGTTAAATGGTGGTGAATTCAGAGGAATTTGAAAAAAAAAAACTTTTTTTAAATGCATAAGATATATGTGATAGAAAATGAAATTCTCACAACACAAGATATGTAGCTCATATCAAAACATAGCATGACTTACTCAAATAGTTTGTTATATCTAAATTAGCATTACATAATCAAATATGTTTAATGTTATTTAGGAATTGTGTTATATCTAAATTAAAATTACATAATCAAATAGATTTAATGTTATTTAGGAATTTTGTTTATTGGTGAAACTGTTATACTCAATATTGGTTAGTGTACAAAGTTATGTAGTTATGAAAGATTAGATAAGAGGGTAACTATAATAATCAAAGTTGGCTAGATACTCTTCTTAGGAGGAGGTATGATCTAAGGTTTTAACTCTTTAGGTATATATTTATGTTTGGAAACTTTGCTTTTAAAGTATTTGTATACGGATTATTCCTTAAATATTCTAATTTTTTTAATCTTTTTAACGATAAAAAAAATTACACAATCAAAATAAGAAATTAAGATACATTGAGTCATTGATTAGATAAAAGTATACATGTGCATTGCCTTCCAATTCTTAAGTTACAAATACCACTGTCAAGTATGTTAATAACAATATCCAATGCAATATTAATTTATTTGTCCAAATTGTATTGTCTACATGAAGGGAGCAGTGCATGATAACAAAGACAAGACGTTGATACCTACTTTAATTAATTAATATTTCGATTGTACTTTTTTTTCTTTAAATAAATTTTGGAGCATTATTATGTTACTATTAATAAATGGTGACTAATTATATCACACCTTAATTGAAGGGTTAGTGCCTTTTTTTTTAGGGATACAATCAAATTTCACAACTAAAAAGTTAGGTTTTCTTATTTCTTTCAATATTTGGATGGAAAAAAAAGGAAAATATATTCACAAACAAAAATAGCAAAGATGCTACATCACCCCATATACACCATTCATTATATATACATTACTAAGATTAGTCTGATTATGGTAACCTAGAGAACGATTATAAAAAGTCACGTATAACATCTAACAAATCATTCTTTCCACAAAAGATAAGAGGGACCATTAGTTCACCACTTTCTTCTCCAGAAAAATACAATGAATTTTTCAACATTTTCCATTTTATTGCTCTCTCTTTCCTTGATCATAGTTTCTCATGCTCCTTTGGCAGCAGTAGGAATTGGCTTGCATGAATCTTTATGTGGCGAAACTAAGGAGAACGCTGCTAGGTGCCTTGAACTTCTCAAAGGTGATCCTCGAATTGCTGGGGCTAAAAGCGACTCTGAGCTTTGCAAACTCATCCTTCGATTTGCCATGAAAAAGGGTATTGAAACCCAAAAGTTCCTAAAAGAAGAATTGAAGAAACACCCTTCACCAAACCTTAAAGAATGTGCAACTACCCTCTATGATGGAGTGATTGGATCCTTCAAAAGTGCATTGGGTGAATTGGGTGAAGATGATCTAACTGCAAGTTATGATGCTGGAGTGGCTAGTGATGGACCTACAACTTGTGATAGGGCCTTGGCTGCAGCAAAGCTCAACGATCCTTATATTGCAGCTCTCGACAGAGACATCTTATTGCTTAGTGCAATTGCATTTAAAGCCATCGAGAAACTTCCCTCCTAAGATGTATGGAGTGATTCATATGTTATATCATAGCTATAGGAAAAGGGAGTTGTGACATGTTTTAGGTTTCCAATCTTAGTCTCTAATGTGGAAAGATTCTATTCACTGAAATCATCTGTTTTTCTATTATTCTTATTTTAAGAATCAAATATCCGTTATCTTAAATATTTTACTCTTTCAATTCTTTATGTTTTACATCTTATATTAATCAGGAATAAACTAAATTTACAATATATATAAATAGAAACAATTTTCATTTTATAAATTGATTTTGTAAGAAAGACTTAGAATACCATAACTAATAAAAAGAGTACCATAACTTGGATTTGTTCTTGAAAACAACCCATCAACTCATAATTAACAAACACTACCATAACTTGGATTTGTTCTTGAAATTGACTACAACAACCCATCAACTCATAACTAGAAAGGAGTACCATAACTTGGATTGTTCTTGAACTTGACTACAACAATCCATCAACTCCGGCTAAATTTTTTTTTTTAATTGTTCAACAATATGCATGAGATTGACTTAAGAGATTGAATTTTGCATTTCAATTTTTAATTAGAGGGCCAAGTTTAAGTACTCCCTCACCTTTTTCTTTCTTTTTGTTGGACACAAACTCCCTACATCAACAAATGGTTGTTCTTATAGCAAGGTACCATATACTAATTTAATTCTCTCATGAAAACTAATGACACCTATATTTGATTTGGCCCCATAAATTAAAACGAATGCAAAACATGAAAGGCGAAATCACTGGTCCTACAAGGGACTCGTCAAATCTTCCTTAAGATTAAAAGAATCTATTTATTTTTATAAGGAATTTAATTAAATATGTATTGACCAGTCCTCGGACGTCGTTGACTGCTAGTAATAGTGGGTCACGTAAGCTGGGTCCCACGAGCGGTTTGGGCAAGTGTCTCGCAAGTGGATTAATTTTTACGCTTTAGTTCATTGTGTCTTCAAGGCCCAACTGTCAAGAAGCCTCACCTAGGAAACGTCTAGTTTAAGGTTTCTAGTTTTAGGAGTTTAATTGCTTTCAGATTCTTATTTTAGTAGTGTTTTAATCTTGTTGTGTTTCTAAGAATTTTCTTAGAGAGAAGTTCGTGAAGTGTATTGGGATAGTATCTGGCTAGGAAAGGCTTGGTAGTGGTCCACCTCCCTTTCCTAGGAAACTACCTAGTGCACTTAGCCTATCAAACTCTTTGTGAATTGTTTTTAGCACAATATTTTGTCATGTCTAAACATAATACTCACCTTAGTCAAAGTGACTTGAGTTCTACAAAATCTCTTTTAAAACAAATGGCTCATTATCTTCAATAACTCCAACTAAAACAGTTACAACATGAGAATCAAATTATTAAAGAGAAAAAAAGTAATATTTTCATCATGCAATTTAGAAGGAGGAGTTAAGAATGAAAAGAGAAAGAGTTGATTATATTAGAAAATATAAAAAGAATTAACATTCTAGAAGTTCTAAGTCTGGTGACTCTCCTACTAAAGAAGAAAGTCTTAGAATTCATGATTATTATCAACCTACACCTAGAAGATCTAAAAGAGAAAACCAGAAACCTGAAGCCAAAGTTGACTTAACTTACTTTCATGGGAAGGAAAATGTTGAAATCTACCAAGATTAGGAAATGAAGGTAGAACAACTTTTTACCTGTCACCAAGTTAGTGAGGAAAGAAAAGTACCACTAACCACTTTAAGTTTTCAAAGTTACGCTATGTATTGGAGGACTTCCCTAGAGAGTGATAAACGTCACTATAATGAACCTCCAATTTTATATTGGAATGATCTTAAGAGTGCTCTAAGACACCGCCATATTCCTTCCTATTAAATAACCGAGAGCTTATGGATAAACTCCAAAGCCTTCATCAGAAAAATATGAGTGTAGAAGAATATAGGTAAAAGATGAAGCTATATATGATGAGGGCAAGGATTACGGAAGAAAATAATACCACCATATTTAGGTTCTTAAGTGGTCTCAAACTTGATATAAGAGACAAAGTTGAACTTTTACCTTATAGAGATTTAAATGACTTAATTCAACTTTGCATTAAAGTTGAACAACAAATTATGAGAAAAGAATAAAGTCAAAAACAAAGTTCATAATTTGTACCTTATGAAAAGGATGAGTTCCAAAGGGGAGGGGGGAGCATACAAAAGAAACATCTACAAAACCTTCCCATAACCTATCTAAAAATGAGCACACATCACACACTCGAACTAGAAAGATTCAGTGATTTAAGTGTTTTGGTAGGGGTCATGTAGCATCTCAATGTCCCAATAAAAGAGTTGTAAACTTAAGGGGCAGATATGAATATAGTAGCCAAGAAGAAGAAACTAGTAAGAGTGAAGAAATTGAGAATAAAATAAGTGAGAAAGCCTACTCTTGTGAGGGTGAATTGCTCATGATTCAGCGTAACCCTGACAATCAATCTAGACATCCATCTAAATCACAAAGAAATAATGTTTTTCATACACATTTTAAAAAAAATTGTCAAAATTTGTTCTCTCATTGTGGATAGTGGGTCGTGTTTTAATTATTGCAATACTAGATTGGTTGAAAAGTTAAACCTTCCTGTCATTCAGCATTCTAAACCTTAAAAACTTCAATGGCTAACTGGTGAAGAGGAATTGACATTTAACCAATAAGTAAAGGTCAAGCTATCTATATACTCATCTCTAATTACATCTTGTGATCATTTGCCATAAATAATAGAAACACAAAAGGAATGGAAACCTAATAAAATAGAAAAACAAACAAAGAATAAACTTGATTTTTATACAAATGCTGAAACTAATTCATTTGATTTGTTTGAGACTCCAACAAATGGTCATTTGATTTTGGAGGACAATCATAGAAGGAGGGGATGATGGCAGAGTCCCAAACCACACATAACCATATAATAAGGAGGATGAAGACCTGGAGTTTGTTTATGGACTTATTTGCAAATATCGTCCTAATGGGCTTTTATTTATCTTTGTATGCCCAACCAGGAGAACAGCTCTATGATGAAAGAATGTACAAAAGCATATCTAAGAAGACCTCCAACTCATCAAAACATAAACTAGAGTTTTGGTCAGAAGAACACAAGAACACTGAGTTTCGGTTGGCTAATCAACATTAATTTTGGGTCAAGTTTTATCTCCAATAAATTGTATAAAAAAATTATGATTTCATGGGCCATGTATTGGGCCTAGTAGCATAAAATAATTGGACCAAATATTTGGGCCTAGTAGCATATGTTTTTGGGCTTGTATTTGAGCCAATAGTAGAATAGGTCTAGTTAGAGTTAGGAGTGACAGTTAGGGTAACAATTGGGCATCTTTAAGCCCAATGTAACCCTATAACATCTAAGGTATAATATAGGACAAAAACTACCTTGGCAAGGGGCACATGGACGTCCACATGGCAGCCTAGGAGTGGGGAGGATTTAGCATGGAAGGTGTGAGCCACACATGGAAAGCACGAGTCCACATCGCATCTTCTCATTAGAGATTTTTATTTTTGAATTTTTATCTTCCACTATAAATAAGTAGGCAGATTACATGAAAAGATAGATTAATACAATTAGAGTGAATTTGCAAGCTTAAAGCTCTCATTTCTCTAACTTCTCTAGGATAGACACCTTTTGATCTCTTCCCTCCTTTCCAAGTGATTTGGCCTCACCTATGAGTCTCCCTACACCTCATGGCTACTCCAAAGAAACCATGCTTTCTTAGAAGTTCTCCTTGCCTCATTCATCCATTAAGCTCCCGCAAACCTCACTCAATTCTCCAAGGAATCCTTCCTAGAAGAAGATGGTGTTATCAAGTTCATCAGTTTTTTCTTGAATGTCTTTTTCCATCTGATGAACTCGGGTGTGAAGATCAGATTTCTCTTGAGCCCAACGAACTGCCACGAAACGAAGGCGATCCACTTTGTCGGCTTACTTCTTTCTAAATGCACTTATTTGTTGCAGCTTTTTATCTTCTAGCTTCGAGTCTTATTGCCTTCATATTAGCCAAACTCACCAAAGTGGTGACTTGGTTAAGTAGATTGTCGGCATTACCACATAGAAGACTCATATTAGAGTCTTTTAGTTGGGCAATGTCATCCTCCAAAAAGTAGTGAGTTTTGTTGTAAGAAGATATTTCAAATGAAGGATCCCATAAACTCACCTTTATCTTCAAACAACCAGCAATATTTTGGTTATCTACTATCAGAATCTCCACCTTGGGAGTATCGCCAGTTCGAGTGAGCATAAGGGATCGGATTGTCCGATCTTCTTTTGATGACCAACCCCGAAGCAATCTGTTTATCACGATTGGAGTGAATGTTAATGGTGCTAGGACCGACTGCACCGACCACCAATTTGGACTTTGGAGTCCGTATCTCCCTTAGGCGACTAGCCATTTCAGCCTTACTTAAAAGAAGACATCATTTTCTCTACAACCAAAAAAAGTAGTACAAATTAACAAAGCAAAAATAAAAAGATATTTTCAAATCTATGCAAAGATTATTTAAAGAGGTGTTATACCGATATAGGACTTTAAGGTTACTGCTCGGTATTCATGCTTTAGGATGGTGGAGGTATCAAAATCAACATGAGTCTTTCCGAAATCTCACAAATTCTCGGCTCCCTGAAGTCAAGGTTTTCCCGTTGGCGAGCACTTTGAAAATGAAGGTTATGAGTCCAATAAAAGGCGAATCCTTATGGAGGCTCAGGAAGGTCGGATTTTTACAAAGCGACTTTAAAATTGGTGTACAATTATTGAGAGAGGGAAAGCAAATCTCTTCCACTACTACTCATAGAGGTTGACAATTGTCTATTTGAACTTTTAAATTCAAAAAAGTAGAAAAACACTCAAAAATTAGAAAAACACAATTAGAGTGGGGAATAATCCGAATTGGGCACAAAGGATATTAAAAACTTGGATAAAGGCCCAATTTTTTGGATGAAGTTGGATTGAGGCAACATTCAGATCAGTTAATAACTCTTTCTAATGAAAACAGTATCGTAAAAGCAGCAAAAGGGACTGGCAGGATCAATGGACTCATCTCTACAAATCGTTTCATCTTGGTCGCATACATACCTTGGTAAGTGTTCTAGCCAAGACAGATGACCATTAGCTAGAGCATCAAATGTATTCGGAAACATTGGTTTCCAATTTTTCCGGTCCCTTTTCCTGTTCGGCCTCCTTTCTTTCTTATAGAAAACTTCTCCCCTATCCTTCTTTGTAACAGTTCTCTTTCATGGCTTAATTCCTTCATAAATTCTTGTAACCCCCACCTCCGCCAATTTCGCACCCCATTCTTTATGAAGATTCTGCGGGTATCGTCATTAATTTCTCGAATCGGACTATTATAAATATTAATTGGATCGGCCCATAACCTCACAGCCCCTCAGTGATCGTCTCATGACCTCACATCACTCAGTGATCGTCCCATGACCTCACAGCCCCTCAGTGATCGTCCCATGACCTCACAGCCCCTCAGTGATCGTCCCAAGACCTTACAGCCCCTCAGTGATCGTCTCATGACCTCACAGCCCCTCAGTGATCGTCTCATGACCTCACAGCCCCTCAGCCTCAGGCATGAGCCAATGAGGCTAAACAGGCCTTCAACACGTCCTTCTTACCTTTAACATGATCGAATTTTTTTTTCCTCAGCCTCATCTTGATCGGCCCATGACCTCACAGCCCCTCAGCCTCAAGCATAAGCCAATGAGGCTTAATAAGCTTTCGATATCATCCCTTCTTATCGCCCTTGCAGTGAGATCGACTTAATGATGGCACAAATGATCCTAGACTTTCTTATGCAAACACTTCTTGATGTTCACACCCTATTATTATCTTGAACACATCCCTTCGGCTATTACTTTTGCTGCCTCCATCCACGTGTTTAACCCTGCTATAGATATGATTTAAAACTTACAAAATAGACTGAGTGAGATCGGCATTTCCTTCACAAACTGGACCGAGTGAGGTTGGCATTTCCTTCACCTAATAGATCAGCATTTCCTTTACAAACTAGACCGAGCTATGTCGACACCCCCACCCAGTTAAGAGGGGTGAGGTTTCTTCATGCAATGCATGACCTTCTTAATAATTAATATTTTAACCGAACAAGATTGGTTTCCCACTCAGTTAAACTAAGGAGATCTCATCATGCAGTGCATGGTCTTCTTAATGATTTTGATATTTTAACCGAACAAGATAGATTTCTCACCCAGTTAAACTGAGGAGATCTCGTCATGCAGTGCATGGTCTTCGTAATTGATTATTTTAACTGAACAAGGTCGGCTTCTCACCCAGTTAAATTGAGGAGATCTTGATCCTGCCGGTTGACCTGAGTGCAAGAGTCTTGCCACGTCAAAGGTCTCTCCTCTTGATCAGCTTCGCACCACGTTAGCCTTTGCTCCTCACGCCCTAATTCCTCGCAAGAACCTGAAGA
>Ga0123341_1005879_pt1 | contig 11017 bp, 11 predicted proteins | sample Turbeapinknodule_FD_89959 | JGI IMG/M metagenome (GOLD analysis project Ga0123341, IMG submission 89959) | Root nodule microbial communities of legume samples collected from Mexico - Turtle bean Mexico pink nodule | ecosystem: Host-associated > Plants > Roots > Nodule | place: Mexico: Nepantla...
CAGCCAAGCGCAGAGACGCGCGGACACGCACAGACACCCACACTCTACTGATTCTGCAGGTACACTGTCTCTGAAAAGCCTAACAGGGTTCTGACACATGCCAGAAAAGCATAACAGAATTCTATTAGGCCCAGAAACAGAGAGAGAGAGAGATAAAAGAGAATCAGGGAGAGGTTGAGGGGGATACGAGAAAAAAGAGAGCAAGAGTTTTTCACACACACTGCTAGTTTTCTCATCTTTGGTGGTTCTGTGGACCAACTTGATCGTCGGAGTGCAAACGGCCGCTAGAGGCGTCGTCTGTGTGTTTTGCAGGTCACGTTTGGAGCATCAAGAGAAGGTTCTGAGGGTGATTCTGCAGAAGACGCAGTCGCGTAGACAGGGCAGAGAGTGCTATGAAGCGATTCCTCCACGTTCGAGTTGCCGGCAGGATCAGCAAGAAAGAGAGATATATATTGTTTACTCTTTTACCTGTAAACAACACCTTACTAGAAGAGTCATGTGATATTGTGCACCCATTTCATTTGAAATTTACCTTGTACCCTTTGTCACATAATTGATTGATACTTAGAAGACTGTGTTTTAGTCCTTCCACATATAAAACATTTTCAATGGTGGTTGAACTACCAGTTCCAACAGCTCCTCTCCCTAGGATTCTTCCACGGTTATTGTCTCCATAAGTGACATGTCCCTCTGCCTTGAGTTTTAGACTGGTAAACTTTGTTAGGTCTCTAGTCATATACTTTGAACATCCATTGTCCAAATACCACTGGTTTCTCTTGCTATTTTTCAAATCAGATATTGATCATTCATGTTTCATCATGAAACACAAATTTGTTTCTTCACTTTCTATTGAGAAGTTGCTTGTTGAAGAAACTTCATTTTCTTCCCAAGAGATATAGGCTCTTCTACCTTTACTTCTTTCAACCTTCGTGTTGGCTGGTTTTTCTTTTATTTGATTGTTTGGACAATCAATCTTTATGTGACCTGTTTTATGACAACCAAAACAAGTATAGTTAAAAGGATTAGATTCATTCGGTTTACGATACCTCCTTTTTTGTTGGGTCCTATCTCTGCCTTTCTTCTTTAGAAATCTGTTGAACCTTTTTGTAAGTAGACTTAATGTTTCATCATGTTCAGCATTCTCTGCTTCCTCACTGTTATCATTCTATTCACTTGTTTTTAATGCAAGTCCTTTAGTTTTTCTCTCCAATGTCTCTTGTTCTTTAAGCCTTTTGAGCTCTAACTCATGCTCCATTAATTTTCCAAACAGTGCAGCAATGGACAGCTTTGACAAATCTCTGCTTTCTGATATAGCAGTCACTTTGGGTTGCTAGCTCCTATCAAGACACTTCAGCACCTTTATATTGAGCTCTTCTTTGTCAAACACCTTTCCAAGTCCAGAAAGATGGTTTACAATGAGGGTAAACCTCTTCTGTACATCAGCAATGTTTTCTTTAGGTTGCATCCTGAAAAGTTCATATTCTTTAATGAGTAAGTGTTTTCTTGATCTCTTCACATCATCTGTGCCTTCATGAGTTACTTCCAAAACTTCTCACATTTCATTAGCCGAATTACACTGAGATATTCTGAAGAATTCATCCATTGTCAATACAGAAGTTATGATGTTCTTAGCTACTAGATCATATTGAGCCTTTTTCTTTTCACTCTCATTCCATTCAGATATTGGTTTCACCACTGTTTCATCTTGGACAACCTGCATTGGCAAGAAAGATCCATGGACCACAGCCTCCCAAATAAAAGAGTCAATAGATTCCATGAAATTTTTCATTCTTATTTTCCAGAATGCATAATTCATCCCACTAAACATAGGGGGTCTATTAATAGACGAACCCTTAGTAAAAAGCACTTTAAACTCAGACATATTGCACACAAACTTGAGTAAAATACAAGTCTTAGCTCTTGATACCAACTGTTGGGTTTAATAGTGTCAAAGTTCAAGAGGGGAGTGAATTGAGCTTCTAAAAAAATTTCAATACAGATTCAATCTTCTCTCAAAACAGAGTAAAAGAATCGATTTATTTTGGAAAGAACAGATTTATTTTTCTGCTTACTTTAACAGAACAATATTCCAATTATATGATTTTCAGATATTGAGAGAATTGATCAGCAAGCAATGTTTTACATTAATATGGATAGAATAAGACAGAGATTTGAATCAAGATACAATCTTTGAATATTAAACTTCACAATTGAATGAACCTTGCCAATTGATATACTTGATTTTGACAGAACAATATACTTCAATTATCACAACATTAGACACACAAATTTCAACAAGATATTCGGATTGGTTTTTCAGAAATCAAGAACAGTATGAATAGACCTTGAAAAGACAAATTCAATTTTAATTGAACAGGTTTATTTTCTGTCAAATTAACGCATGAAATAGTATATAAGTGCAAAGATTAAGGAAGATTGAACACCACAAGATTATATTGGTTCACTCAAATGAGCTACATTCAGTCTCACATTTCCCAAGGTGAAATCCACTAAAAAACCAGTACAAGATAATTACACAACCTAATGTTCTTGAACCCTACAAGAACAAGGGACACTTAGCTGAAAAACCCTATTTCAGCACACCCTACTCTTCAAGAAACCCTATCAAGAAGAGTGTTACAATCACAATTACAAACTCGTTTTCTCAACACTTATTTTAGTGAGTTGTGACTCTCTTTATAAAAGGAAATGATTTATAACAAATTTTCAAAAAACAGTTTAAAAAGTTGTTATAAAAAGAACAAAATGAAATTATAATGAATACATTTATTTTCAAAAAGACAAAGAGAAATTTTAAACAATTGCAACTCAGTCGTTTTGATAGCATAAAAGGCTGAGCCAAGATACTTGGTGCACTAAACAAAGTTATCAAAAAAAATTTTAAAAAACAAGGCACCAGTTAAAAAAGAATCTATTCATTTGAGAAACAACAAATTTATTTTCTATGTAGTAAAACATATTTTGGGAAAAACATGAAAAAAATTTTAGAAAACTTTGTGCTCGATCTTACCACCTTGATAAGAGTTAAGAGGTGGGTCACGATGCAAAAAGCTCACTTTAAACACATTCTAACCTATATACAAGACTACCCAATTACAAAATACAATCTTCAAAGCAAAACACACACTTTGCTACATCAAACACATTGACTTGAAGGAGCCACATCCATCAAACACATTGACTTGAAGTTCCCGATGTCGAACTCATCCATCAAGCCTTGAAGAAAAATGTTGATCTTTTCGCGTGGACGGCCACTGACGTCCCAGGCGTCAATCCCGAGATCATCACCCATCGGCTTTCAGTATACAAAGAAGCACGTCCGGTCGCGCAGAAGAAGAGAAACCATGGTGAAGAAAAGAGACTCGCGGCCAGAGTCGAGGTCGAAAAACTCCTTAACATTGGGTTCATCCGTGAAGCCCGGTTCTCTACCTGGTTAGCCAATGTGGTGATGGTGACCAAGTCGAATGACAAATGGCGAATGTGCGTCGACTATAAAGATCTAAACAAGGCGTGCCCTAAAGACTCATACCCACTGCCTAACATCGACCGGCTCGTTGATGGAGCGGCAGGGCACAAGGTATTGAGTTTCCTGGATGCTTTTTCTGGCTACAACCAGATAAACATGCACCCTAGGGACAAGGAGAAAACAGCCTTCATGACCGACAATGCAAACTACTTCTATGAGGTAATGTCGTTTGGCCTGAAGAACGTTGGGGCAACGTATCAGAGGTTTATGGACAAGATTTTCAAGGGAATGATCGGAAAAAGCGTGGAGGTTTATGTGGACGATATCGTTGTCAAATCTAACTCGTGTAGCCAACACATTAAGGACTTTGCAGGAAGTCTTTGATGCTCTTCGGAGGACCAGCATGCGCCTCAATCCCGAAAGCTGCGCGTTCGGGGTTGAAGGGGGTAAGTTTATGGGATTCATGCTGACTCACAAAGGAATCAAAGCCAACCCCGAAAAATGGAAGGCAATAACTGAGATGAGAAGCCCAAAGAATCTAAAGGAAATTCAGCAGCTACTCAGCCGATTGACAGCGTTGTCTAGGTTTGTCCCCCGCCTAGCCGAACGAATGAGACCCATGGCGCAAATGCTTTGTAAAACTGCAAAGTTCAGTTGGAATGAGGCATGTGAAAGCATCTTCACCCAGCTCAAGGAATTTTTGTCATCACCATCCATCATTTAGAAGCCAAGACCCGATATGCCGATCGTTTTCTACCTAGCCTATCAGAAGAGGCGGTCAACGCTGCCCTTGTACAGGACATCAACAATGAAGAACGTCTATTGTACTTTGTCTGCCGCACGCTCCACGCAGCCGAAAAAAGGTACCAGATGATAGAGAAGGTGGCACTAGCACTGGTCCTAACGGCGAGGAGGATGCGGCCATACTTCCAAAATCACGCCATTACGGTAAAGACCAATTATCCCATATATAAAATACTGTCTAAACCCAATCTTGCAGGAAGAATGATAGGATGGTCAGTCGAACTCTCAGAATTTGACATTCGATACGAACCAAGATACGCCATCAAATCCCAGTCTTTGGCGAACTTCTCGGCAGAGCTGCCACCACAGGCTGACGCCCCCACGACATGGACGTTATATGTTGATGGGTCATCCAATAAAACCTCGTGTGGCGCAGGCGTCGTCCTTGAGGGACTGGGCGACCTGCGAATTATGCGGATTGTTCGCCTTTCGGATTCGGAATGATACTATCTTTATCCCTCGAAAAACCGGAACTTGTAAGCAAAGTTATTCCCCAACTAGGACTTGCGGGCGTGACTGTAGTTTGCCTTCAAGGCAACAAACAACCAGGTCAAATATGAAGCCATCCTGGCTGGCCTCAGTTTAGCTCATGACCTCGGGGCGGCGAGGTCACATGTAAAAGTGACTCTCAGCTAGTAGTCGGCCAAGTCAGAGGCGAATTGGAGGTGAGGGAGCCCCTCCTCCAGCGATATTACCATACGGTCAACAACTTCATTGCCAAATTCGTTAAAGTCATTATCGAGCATATACCCCGACAAGACAATGAACGGGCAGACACACTGTCTCGCCTCGCATCCACTAAGATGCAAAGCCACCACTGATCGGTTATTCAAATCCATTTGAAGCAACCGAGCGTAGGAGAGGCCGAATGCATGGCCATCACCGAAGTCGATACTTGGATGAGTCTGATAATCCAATATCTAAAGTATGGAACCTGTAAACCAGGCAGTGAGAAAGCAATTAGACTACAATGTGCTCGATACACCATGATCGGCCAAGATTTATACCAAAGGGGGTATTCAATGCCGCTCTTAAAATGCCTCACTAAGGAGCAAGCTCAATATGTATTGCAAGAGATTCGCAATGGAGCATGCGACAACCATTCTGGGGCACGAACTAGTGGCCAAGGTTATCCAAGCAGGATACTATTGGCCGACCGTTCAAGGTGATTGTGTGGATTATGTGAAGAAGTGTCTAAAATGCCAAGAGTTTGGCCCACTTCATCATTTGAAATCGAAGGAACTCCACAGCATGACGTCGCCCTGGCCGTTCGCCATATGGGGAATGGACATCATTGGTCTTTTCTCACCCGATAAAGGCCAAACGAAACATCTATTAGTCGTTATGGACTATTTCACAAAATGGATAGAGGTCGAGCCCCTCGCCGCTATATCTTCCAAGAATGTCCAAAACTTTGTATGGAAGAACATTGTGTGTCGGTTTGGAGTGCCAAACACAATCGTATCCGATAATGGCCGATAGGTCATCGACCAAGGGCTCCAGACCTTCTACGATGACCTCGACATCAAATCTGTCACGAGCTCAATCGAACACCCGCAAATGAACGGTCAGGCAGAGGCAACCAACAAAGTCCTCTTAAACGAGTTGAAAAAGAGGCTCGGCACGCGAAAGGAAGGTGGACCGAGGAGCTACTCCAAGTCTTGTAGGCATACCGATGCACCCCCCAGACCACCACATAAGAAATGGCGTATAGCCTCACGTACGGCACCGAGGCCATGATCCCAATGGAAGTAGGTGAATCGTCCATCAGGCAGAAACTATTAGACTTATCCCTCAACAAGGAAAGCCTATCGGTCGGACTCGACCTCATCAACGAGCTTCATGACAAGAGCAAAATCCGTGAAGCTGCATGCAAGCTTCGGGCAGCAAGAAAATACAACACGAAGGATCGGTCAAGGAGCTTCCACAAGGGTGACCTCGTCTGGAGGATGCAAAGCGACGCCAGGAAGTCAGACGGCAAATTCTCATTAAACTGGGAGGGACCGTTTCAAATCCGAGAGGTAGGAGAAGGAGGAGCGTATCACCTTGAGTGGCTATCGGGAAAAATTGTACCGAGGACGTGGAATGCCACACACCTCAAATTTTATTTCAGCTGAACAATGAATAAAATTCACGCACTTTTTCCTCGTCCGGTGGCAACAACGGTCAAAGAGGTTTTAAAGAAGCGTTTTCATCAAACAACGTGCAAACCATAAAATCAACATAAGAGGCACGATTCGGCCAGGATGAAGCCCTAATCAGCATTCCCTCCCGAAACCAAAAGCACAAGTGTCGGCTAGGATGAAGCCTTAACCGACATACCCTCCCGACTCTCCTCACACATGGTTCGGTCAGGATGTAGCTCTAACCGACATTCCCTCCCGAGACCAAAAGAACAAGTGTTGTCCAGGATGAAGCCTCAAACAGCATACCATCCCAACACCTTGTCACCACGGTTCGGCCAGGATGTAGCCTTAACCGACATTCCCTCCTGATACCCACACAAGCGTATCGGTCCATCCTAATACCGCTAGCTACACCGACCGCATAATTTAACTTGTCTAAATAAGACGCACTTTACACTATTACCTTCTAATGGCCGACCGCCCTTAATTTGTTAAGCAATTTACTTCCAAGCGACCGATCACATCAAACTTATGTCGATTGAATTCATTAAGTTAAAGTTATTAACTCACACTCACACCGACTGAAAGAAAAGACTTGCACAAAATATTGAAAGCGAAAGCAACCGAATGTATTTATCAATCAAAAGGTGGAGGCCACACCCCAGCCTCAAGGGAACAAAACGAACGAAAAGGAAAGCCGAAAAGCCTAAGCTCTAGTCTTCAACATCCTCGCTCAGGACAGGTTGGTCGGCATTCTGAAGGTTCTGGACCTCACCCGCAGGGACCAGTCGGCCATTGAAAACCTCCATCTCTTGGTCAAATTGACTAGAAGGTGGAGGCCCACCATACAGCACCCCAGCCTGCCGGACGGCCAGGTCCAAGCTCTGGGTTATGAAGACCATGGTGTCCTCCATGGTCTTCAGCACCTCGACCTCCGCCGCCTATGAAGCGACCTCTCCCTCCAGAGATGCCCTCTTGCATTTGGCCTCCTCCAGTGCCCTTTTCACTTGAGCGATCTTAGCCACCTTCTCAGCGTTGGCCTTCTCCAGCTCAGCTACCCGAGCAACACCGAGCTCCAACTCGACAGCCTGCGAACACAGCTTCTTCTCGTAAGTTGTGTTGGCATCAACTGCCTGCTTTAGGTTGTTGGACGCCTCCTAAAGTTCATGCTCGAGGCGCGATAGCTCCTCGTTGCGACTCCTGCACGGCTCTGCCTCCCAGCGGGTCAGTATCATCCCGCGACACATCATCTTGATGTTGTCGTCGAGCAGATTGTCCTCAGGGACCACCCCAATAAGCTCATTAATGCTGGGGGGTAGGTTAAAGTTCATAGCCCTTGTAAAACACAAGTCAACCGCAACACCGCCAGGGATGACTCTTGGAAGGTCGCCTTGGGCACAACGACCGCTGATGGGATTGGCCGGTTGAACTCGTCAATTTGTGGCAACCCGACATTGATAGGCACTCACCTTGGAGGAGGAGTCGGCATCTCACCCGGTACACGAAGGGTCCGAGCGATGTCGTCGCCCTCCCTAACCCTCCTTTTGGGGTTCTTGGAAGACGACCCCACTCGGGCAGTAGTAACAACTGGAGGGGGCCCAGTGTCGGTTGCCGCCCTCTTCTCCTTCAACTTGTCTTTGAATGCCGTCAACATACCGACAGTGATGGAGAAGTGCCTTCATGATTTGTAGAATTGTTGGTGATTGGCGGAAGCTTCATGGAGTGTAAGCGAAACAAGGTCCTCCTATGAGCTATGGTGACCTTGAAGGTGCATGAAAGGTAGGGATTGAGAGTGGTGAGGCCAACTCTCTTTGGTAAGGGGGAGATTTGAAGATCAATACCCTAACCTAAGAGGTTTTTTGGCAAGAAGTGAAATTAACACAATTGGGCAGCAATTCACTAAGTATATTAATCTTGCAAAACTAAGAGTCAAGGCACTCCGTAAATAGTATTGGCGGCCGGTTTACACAAGGTGAAATGACAGGGAAATTCAAAGTTATGCAAAGAAGGAATTGGTGCCTAAAATTTAGCACATGGGAAGTAAGTTCTAGAATCTAGCATGTGCAATTAGATCTAGAACTTATGCTCCACTTTGGGCTAGCTTGGGCCGGTCCCAAGTTTAATTAAGAGTTTAGGAAACTCTAATTAAACTTAGGTTGGCATTTTAGGTACCAATTTGCATTTTTAACAAAATTACAAAAGAAATATTCTATGTTACTTTTGACAAGAATTTAAAAGCTATTCTACACTAGGAGCTATGGCGTTTTTGAGCATGTATAGGTAGGTCTTTCTGCCATCAATGGCAGTGTTCCAATCCTCTTCAAGCTTCCTAGCCATGGCCTTAGTGATTGGCCCAATATGACATGGTGGTGGGCTTTCAATTGTAGTGGTGCTTGGGCCTCTTCCATCAGACAACTTGCGGTATCTCTCTCGTCACGATAACTGCAACAAAAATAAAATCTTAGTCACAAACGCAAAAGTAACTACCGAAGGACTAAACTCAAAGGCTGCTATGCGATCGGTCTTTGTGTACAATGACATCAGTGGCCGAGCGGGGAGCTTCCTCCGAAGGCTATCAAACAATGCATAAACCTCCCGCTCGCCCTCGCTTGGATTGACCGGACGTGGCCAATCCTTTATTTTAGTGGGATTCCTCGTCTAAAACAAAGGAAACCTTGAACGACTGGCCGCGTCAAAAAAGTGAGACGTGCCAACCAGCTCCACGAACACCTTAAAGAACTTCTCTTTAAAGTTCTTATAAGAGGTCGTGAAAGCCTTGAACAGGATGCTACCTGCCCAGCTGACCAAGGAATGCCAACCGACCAGCTCAGATGGATGAGAGGCGTAGAAGTGAAGAAAGCATGATGATAGGGGACGCACTTCGAACATCCGACATACCACACGAAAAGCTTGCATGGACGCCCACGTGTTCGGGGGCAAGTGACTCGGCACCACGTTGAGCGCCTGAAGGACGCCCACCGTGAACGTGTTGAAAGGAAGCGACACGTGCAAGGCTGAAAATAGACAACTATACATGAAGAAAAAGGAGGGTTCGGTAGATGACCGTCCCCTGTACACCTGGTCGTCCAGAGAACAACGACCGAACGACAAAAAGGACTCTCAGCCGAAGCCTTCAAGACAGGAAACTTATCCAAAAATTCAGCTAGTGAGGCGTCTGTATGGAACTCGGATGTGATCCCGCACACCTTGGGATTGACCCAGGCAGGGCCCTCATGGGGTCTCGGTCGCTCAGATGAGTTCGACCGGTCTGACACGTTACTAGCGTCATCACCCCTGATTTCCTCAACCTGTGGGGCAATGGCTTGAATTGTCCCGACAGAGATAGCTTTGTCGGAAGAGGAAGTGCAAGAAGAAGAGGACGAAGAAAAGGAAGAAGACAAACAATAAGGGGGATCAGGACGAGGAGACTGAGTGGGAGAAGAAGAAGAGGTAGGACGCGAGCGGGTAGACATGACTAACCTTAAGACGAATGAGGAAGTCCGTGAAGATTGCTCGGATTCGTTCGGGTGTCGGAGCTCAATGAATATCAGAACACGTGAAAAGCCACTGTTCCCAACCCCTATTTATAGCCTGAAGATGTCTCAGAATCTCAAACGTCACAAGATCTTAACCGTTGGATTTGTTTGATCCAACGGCCCACATCGTTTGGCACCCAAAAAAACCCCTCGTAAATGCACGTCACATCATCCGCTCAGGCGTTGCTTCCAGTCACTTCACCCATCATTACACCACCGATCGAATCCCAACTCTCAGACTTTTCGGCTGTACCAGCTCTCGAGCCTGGGGGCAAGTGTACCGGTACGACCGGATGACTCAGTGAGTCGGCCAACACTCGGTCCAGTTAACAACCTAACCATGGAGACAGGGTCACATGACGTCACGTGGCCGACCGCCTTGGCGACGAGCCAAGGGTTGACTAAGTCAGCAGGGTCAATCCATAATAAAGAGCTATTTAATGCAACCCTAAACATGGACCAACCTCCTAATCCAGCCTACCAATGAATTAAGGTAATATAAATAGCATGAATTTCAATGAGAAAGATACGTCATTATCTACAGTACTTTGACACCCAAGTGCTAACATCCCGACTGACTTGAGCGTTGGAATGTCTTCTGCAGGTACCATCCCCGCTTGTGGAGCCAGACGACCGAGAGGAGGAAGACTTAGTAGAGAACTTGGAGCATCAATGACCGACCGAAGGTGGAGGCAGGAGCAATCCTTTTCTAGACCCCAAACCCGTTCGAGAACATAAAGTTACACATAGCAAAATTTAAAAAAAAATAAATGAAATAAAAACTTAGAGGTACGAACAAACATTACAATAAGAAAAATTAATTTTTATACGATATGCCAATTAAGGGATCATATGGAATTTGTTTCTTGAAAGATTAAACAACAATAAAAATTGAACGTCTTTTATTTTATTTTCAACGTTTAACAAATAAAGTCAATCCAATTCGTCCACATCGTCGGATTAGAATTGATTAAAACATTACTCTATTTTTAATGGTATTAATATTTACTCTAAATGTTAATTTGTTTTGTCACTGATAAATGCTATTTAATTATAAAAATATA
>Ga0123341_1005881_pt1 | contig 11016 bp, 15 predicted proteins | sample Turbeapinknodule_FD_89959 | JGI IMG/M metagenome (GOLD analysis project Ga0123341, IMG submission 89959) | Root nodule microbial communities of legume samples collected from Mexico - Turtle bean Mexico pink nodule | ecosystem: Host-associated > Plants > Roots > Nodule | place: Mexico: Nepantla...
GGCCTAAATAAACCCAATTATAAGAATATTAATTAAAACAATGGATTTATTAATTATTATAGTCCAATAATCTATGATTAAGGCTATTAAGTGTGAATAAATATATGCTCATCACTTTTATTTTGATTTTTTCCACCCATAAAATTGGACCTCTACTAGTATAAATAAGGGTGTTTGGTTCATGTAACTTTCACATTGAAATTGAAGTAAAGTTACTATACTCAAATTGAGTGAGAATTAGTGAGACTTGTTTCTCCTATCCTAGTCTTATCTTGTGAGTCTTTGGGAGCTCTCAAGTGGCGGCAACCTTCACTCATCTTGGAGTCTATTCACCTTCCAAGGGGCGTGTACCTCTTCCCTTGCTTCAACCACATAAGTTTTCCTATCAACCATCTTCTAATTCCATTTCCATTCCATATCAAATTCTAAATATGTTTTGTTTATTTGTTCTTGTTTCCAATCGGTAGAATGATGTTGTTTCTTGATTCTAATCGGTTGAAATGTTTTGTTTGATGTTTTCAATCGGTTCATTGTCTTTAGTTTGTGTTTCTATTCGGTTCTTATTGATTGTAATGTGTTCTTGATGTCGCACCATTAATTACCATTCATATTCACCTATACTTGTGTTTTTCCTTGGGTCTTTTGAAATGAACCTTCACATCTAGTTAGCACTTGTTAAGTTAATGTCCAGTGGGGATTTTCCTTAGATTACTCACCTTAATTGCTTAGGAATTCAGTTCCTAATTCTAAAAAGTGTCACCTAATGAATCAACCTAAAATCAACTCACATCACGATAAGTGTACTATGTACACGAGCATATGATCATACAGGTGTTGGAGGTTTTGGAGGGCTTTAGGATGTTCTGATTGTACCTATATAGACTAAGGGGCCCAAAAAATTACCTATGACTGGGCATACAATTACTGATGTGTTGGTGGTGTCCTAATTTCTTTAAGTCTCCTTCCTTTAGTGCTGACGCTCGGTCGGTCGGGGGGTTACCTGCAAAAGGTACTCCGGCGCTCAAGTAAGTATTCGAGTTTAGGTGTGTTCTGGTAGAATGTGAAAAGCATACCTTACTCCTCTATAGGGGGCTCTATTTATAGAATTGGTTTATGGAACTTGGCTCTGATGGGTATATATCAGTTATTATTTGACATGCATCATGGTCCCGCATTATCAGGGACGTGCATCTATCAATTATATTTTAGCTAGTTTGTTGGAGATACTCCCATGTATTTAAGGAATTCCCTTGACTCATTCAATGATACTTGTAACTGTTGTTACTCATTGCATTTGTTATGTTCTTTGACTCGAGTGGTCAGTCACCTAGATCAAGACCTGTTCGTCCGGTACCGATCGATACACTTGCTCCCAGGCTCGAAGAAACTAATATATGAAGAGTCGGAGATGATCATTGGAGTTCCCGAGGTGCGATATGACCATTTGGGAGCATTAAATGCGTTGCAAAGATGTGACATTTGCTTTTTATAATAAAGCCATCATTTACTAAACACATTTCAATCAGATATATATAATAGTTGAGATTTTGTGTCATTTCGTATGCCAATGATGTGAACCATTGGATGGATATGGATCTAACAACTCCGAACGGATGATTCAAAAATCTCTCTCCTCTTTGATTACCTATAAATACGACAACGTTTGAACGTAGTAGGATTTATGTTTTCTTCACTGCTAGAGTTTACGATGTGTGCTTCGAGTGCCGATTTTATCAACTTGCTTTCATTCTTTGTACATTCTTTAGGTTAGTCATGCCTTCTACTTCTAACTCCTCTAATAGTTTTGTAAATATCGAGTCATCTTATTTTACCCGCACTGCATCTGGTAGTGCGAGAGACGTGAGTGACTCGAACAACTTTAAATCAGTTGGTTCGAGTTACGAGTGGGTTGATCCACACGTCTTGGATATCCCTACTTGCTTAAGGGATTCCAATACTTTAGATAAATTTTTATATAAAGTAACTTTCTTAAAACTGGATTCACCCTCAGATGCGCTGATGGCCGATATTTGTGGTTACACCGACCGAGTTTGTCACAGGCGGGAAAATGCGCCTCATGACTTCTTTTTTATTTATAATACCTTTTTTTCTTATTTACATATCACCCTTCCCTTCGACGAATTCACCTTGGGGGTTATTCAGATCCTTAATGTGGTGTCGACCCAATTGCATCCTAATTCGTGGCGCGGCTCTTCAGGCATTCAGAATTATTTGTGACATTCTCAAAATACTACCTACGCCTCAATCATTTCTATTCTATTATAATTCTCATTCGAGTACTCCAGTAAGTTGGTTATCTTTGTCAAGTCGACTGGGTAGTGTTCGATTTGCAACATACACCACCTCATATAAAATTTTTAAAGAAAGATATTTCAAGATTTTTGTGGAGTTAGACGATCGAGATTATTTTTATGATTATGTAGGGCAGACCAAGTTTCCTTTTCATTGGACACCCAATCCCTTAAGATTCTTTCCATGGCTGAGGTCTAGATGACCCCTCAGGATAAAGAAGTCCTTGTTGTTTTTTACCAGCTCTCAAATAAGTTAACCACTCGGAAGTTGGTAGCATTGTACGGTAGTCCAAGAGGTGGACGAATTTTACTGGTAAGTGGACTTCTTATATACCTAATTGTAGTCATTATGTTGACGGTGTTTAATTGATTTAAGTTTTGCAGCTATCATGAATCAAGTGGACCCGACCCTAAGGGACTACATGCCCAGTTACGACGCCAAGCAACGAATAGAAAAATTAGCAACTTTGAGCCGATTAAGAAGGGAAACCCGATTGTGCCAATTGATATAATGCCCCCCAGGTTACCATTTCCCCTGTGGTCCGAAAACAGGGTCGGCCTACCAAGATATCACAACAAAATGTAGAACCAAGGTCGTCCTCACGGCAGTCGTCCATGCTCAACCCCCATCTGCAAGTGGTGTCGATTATGAAAATTTCACTATCACTCGAAGATGAGAGTGTGTTGGGGGCCATGCCCATAAGAAGTTTAATCACGAAGTTAATGGAACTCCAAAGCCGGTCACTGTTGGTGGGTCGAACCCTTGGGGAAGAGCTGGAAAGGATAGTTGTGGTGGTGCCTAAGTTAAAAAACAAGTTGGTGGAGTCAACAAGCTTGTTAAAAACAACACTACAGACAATGGGCGTGCTAGAAGAAAAAATGCTTCTAGCCAATCGTGAAGCTAAGGAATCAAAAAGGGCGTTAAGTGCCAAGTTGGAGGCGGAAAGGGCCGATCGTGCCAAGGAAATTGTCGAGCGCGCGAAGGAAAATGTCGAGGCTGAAGAAAGGGAGAAAAAACTTTCCATTGAGGTGGAGAAGTTCCAATCCTTCATGTTCCGCATAAGTGAGGACTACTTCCATCAAGGCCTTCGTCAGGTGGCCTTCTTCCAGGCATACCTGCCAAAGATGCTCGATATGACACTGAAAAAGATGTCGTGGAAGGGAAGCTTGTACCGATCGACAGAGGTGTCGATGAGGCAATCAAAGATGCTGAAGGTGAAGGAAGAAATGTTGCTACTCCCGAAAACATTTCGGAATCATCTTTTGAAGAATTATTATCATTTGTAAAAGCAATGTTATCTTTGGAACAATATTTAACTTTGTACTTATCGTTTAATTTACCTATTCGACGACCGATCAAGAACTTATAATTTTAATTGTGCTTCTACTTTGAACGTTATTTGTTTAGAATTCCAACAACCTCTTTGAGTGTCGATTATGCTTCTTTTCATTTGGAGTACTTATATAAATGTGATTTGTTAAATATAGTATAGTAACGGCTGACCGAGCCTATTGAATTTGTTTGGACAATGTGGTTAAATTTAAGCCGAGTACATAGAATAATATAAGTTGGTACCTTAGTAATCCAAGTAACATCGGCCGATGATTCTGAATAATATCTGATTGACGGAGTTGTGAAGCGTGACAAATTTTGAACACTTTTACTTTCTAAGAAAATATGACTTGAATGAATATGCAATAGAGATTTATGCTTTATTCTTATCACGCGAAATAAGAATAAGTTATTAAGGGCTAGGGTTTATCCTTAATAAATTGATAAGATTTATTTTATTCTGTCTGCTTTGGGCGACATTTGTTTTATTCCAATCGCTCTAGCCAATATTTATTTTGCGATATTTATTTTACTCTGATTGCACGAGGCGATAGTTTATTCTATTCTGATCGCTGGAGGCGATATTTTATTTTATTTGGATTTCTTGAGGTGATATTTTGTTTTATTCTGATTGCTCGGGACGTTGATTTATGTGGTTCGGATCCAGAGTTATTCTTAATAACTTAACTTAAAATAATAAAATGTACGGGTTAAGGCCAGAATCTCGATAAATGCGTTTGGAGTTGCGACTCCTTAATTCTATTCAGACCACTATGTGTGATGTTCAGTTAGGCCGGTTGAGGGGTTATCCTCAATGGATTCGGTTGGAGTTGATACCTCTTGTTATTTTTCATTGGTCAATGCGGTATCCAATCGGTCAGGCAGATCATGTGATAAACAAGATAATTTTAAAGTGTCTCGTTAAAATCTTCTCGGTTGAAAATCCTCATTAGGGATAAAACAACCGAGCGAGGAAAGCGTACACTATTTTATTGAATTTTCACCAACTAAAGAAAAAATTTGAGATGCGTGGCATTTCGCATTCTCGGTACATTACTACCAGATAAAAGTTCTAAATAGTAAGCATCGTCGGCCGCTGTGTCTATAAGGTGGAATGGTCCTTCCCAATTTCTTGAGAACTTACCATCGTCTTTCCGGCTTCACTGTGCTTTCACCAGACCAAGTCTCACTTTTGGAAGTTTCATGGCTTCACTTTTGAATTATACCTTATCACCGCCCGCACTTTGCATGTTTCTTCCTTTATTCTACTCTTGTCTTTGAGTTCGTTGATAAGGTCAAGACCAACCAACAAACTTTCTTTATTTAAATCCAAACCCAGCATTTGTCATCGTAGAGAGGGTTCTCCTACTTCAACGAAAATCATAGCTTTCGTCCCATAGGTCAAACTATATGGGGTTTCATGCGTAGTGGATTGTGGCGTACATCGGTAAGCCCATAAGACTTTGAGAAGCTCCTCGATCAACTTACCTATGACTAAGCCAAGTCTCTTTTTCAATTCATTAAGAATAACTTTGTCGGAGGCCTCGACTTGGACGTTGGTCTGCAGGTGCTCTACTGAACTTGTGATGTGTTTGAATCAAGCTTTTTGTAATACTCAATCAATCCTCGGTCGGTGAATTGTCAACCGTTGTCAATGATGATGACATGCGGTATTTCGAATCGGCACATGATGTTTTTCCAAAAAAAAAATTGGACATTCCGTGTAGTGATGGCCACCAAGGGTTCGACCTCTATCCACTTAGTAAAATAATATATGCCTACCAACAGAAATTTACATTGTCCTTTACCTAGAGTAAAGAGTCCGATGATATCCATCCCCCACTCCAAAATTGGTCAGGAGGAGAGAATATAGTGAAGATTCTCAGGTTTTCGGTGAGATAAACAACCATACCCCTAACACTTAACACATTTTTGCACGAATTTTGTACAATTACTTTGTACGGTCAACCAATAATAGCTTGCTCGTAGTACTTTGGTTGCCATTGTTCGAGCACCCGAATGAGTATCACATACCCCCTTGTGTATCTCTCGCGTGACATAAGTGGCTTGCTCGGGGGTGATGCATTTTAAGAGTGGACGAGTGTAACCTCGTTGATAAGGATCTTGATCTATCAGTAGAAACCAGGCGGCCTGCTGCTTCATTACTTTTTCTGAATGAACCTCACAATTCCATCCATTAAAAATTGTTTGATGGGTGTCATCCATTTTGGTTGTACATCAATCGTCATACATTCTCCTGAACTAACATTGGGATTGCTCAAGGTCACATAAATAACCGACCGATGAAGTCCATTTTACTTAGCAGTTGCTAGGCGGTAAAGCATATTAGCTTGGGTATTGTGTACCCATCATATATGTTGGATTGTTACCTCAGTAAATTTTGCAATCAGACCTTGAACAAAGTGATAATATTGTTGCAATAACGTCTCTTGGACTTCAAATTCCTTTTTAAGTTGTCCAACCACTAGCACAGAGTCACTTTTACATATGAGCCTTTTCACTTCCAAATCAAGGGTGAGGTTAAGACCGGCTATAATAACTTCATACTCGGCCTGATTTTCCAATGTCTTAAACTTAAACTTCAAAGTTTGCTCAATGTGAACATCACCTGGTCCTTCGAGTATTAACCCCGCACCGCATGATCTACTGTTAGAGGAACCATTAACATACATAGTCCATTAGGAGTCCTCCTCCTCAGTCGGTCGAGGAGTGAGCTCAACTGTAAAATCAGCTAAAGCTTGTGATTTAATTGCCCCCTAGATTGATATTGAATATGGAATTCCGATAACTCCACTGCGCATCCTATCATTCGTCCAGCTAAATCTGACTTTGCTAGTATCTTCATTATGGGATAGTCAGTTCTAACTATAATGCGCTGATTTTGAAAATATATGTGCATTCGTCGTGCAGTAATTACTAAGGCCAAGGCGACCTTCTCAATCATTTGGTACCAGACCTCGACACTATGAAGTACTCGACTGATGAAGTAGATTGGTCATTCTTCTGTCTCCACCTCTTTAACCAATATCGTGTTGATTGCGTCCTCTGACATAGCTAGATAAACAATTGTAGGTTCCTTAGCATTCGGCTTTTGAATGACCAGAGGATACGCCAAGAAAGCTTTTAACTGGAGGAATATTCCTTCACATTCGTTCGTCCTTCGCAACTTAGATGTTTTTCGTAACAATTGTACAATGGGCTTAGTCTTTTCTACAAGTTTTGGCACAAACCTGGAAAGTCCTGTAAGCCATCTAATCAACCTTTAAATTTCCTTGACATTCTCAGGGCTTCGCATCTTAGTGATTGCCCTACATTTCTCAAAGTTTGCTTCTATGCCACGATGAGTGAGCATAAAACCTAAGAACTTCCCTCCTTCCACCCTGAATGTACATTTGTCGGGATTAAGTCTAATGTCATGGTCACGAAGGGCTTAAAAGATTTCTTATAGGTATTTGATGTGTTGTTGGCAAGATTCAGATTTAACAACAATGTCATCCACATATAATTCAACAATGCGGTCGAGCATGTTTTTGAAGATGTAGTCCATCAATCATTGGTAGGTGGCCCTGACATTTTTTAGGCCGAATGGCATGAATTTGTAGTAAAAAATGTTATAATTAATCATAAAAGTTGTCTTTTCTTTATCTCTCAGATGCATTTGGATTTGATTGTATCTTGAATATGCCTTTAAAAAACTCAGGATAGTGTGCCCTGCTGCTCGTCGACTAACCAATCAACGCTCGGCAGAGGATAAGAATCCTTAGGACATGCCTTGTTAATATCAGTGTAATATGTGCACATCCTCCACTTGTCATTTGATTTCTTGACCATGACCACATTGGCAACCATGTTGTATAATGTGCTCTTCTGATAAAACCGACTTTTCTAACTTCTCAGCTTCTTGTCATGCGATAACACACTTTTCTTTGCCCATTTTTCATTTCTTCTAGGCTATTGGCCTAACTTCTTTCTAAACAGAGAGGCAATGTGTAATGATATCCGGGCTCACCCCGGACATATCGACAATTGTCCACACGAACAAGTCAGTATTATCAATCAAAGTTTGACTTACCAGTTTGTTATCGTCCGGTTTTAAGGACGTTCCAATGTGCGTCTTGTGTTCATCATCTCGAAGGGGCAAGGGATGAAGGTCCTCGCCTGGCTCTATACAAGCTTCGTCAAGTCGAGGGTCCAAATCAAAAAGTGCGACCATATGTTCTCTCGTTCTTCTATCATGAGAGCGTCCTTCGGTCGACCGTCGCGTCCTTTCGCGAGACCGACCATGTGGTGATGCTCTGTATAGTCGTCTGGTAGGTTCGACCTTTAGACTTGAAACATAACACTCGCGAGCAATTTTCTGATCCACATGGACTATGACGATATCATCGGCCATTGACGGGAACTTCATAACTAGGTGAGGGGTGGACATTATCGCCTTTAGACGATTTATAGATGATCGTTCGAGTAGTATATTATAGGAGGTATTTGCATTAACCAACAAATACCTTATTATTTTTAGTTTTACTAAGAAACCCCTCTTCCACGAACGTAGAGTATAGGTCAATAAATCCTCTAGTATCTACTCATTCACCTGAGAATCCAACAATTTGTTCATCATAAGGTTGGATTTCTATTTCTAGAATCCTCATTTTCCTGAAGGTCTTCCAATAAAGGATATCTACTGAGTTGACTTGATCCACCAGGACCTTGGTAATTGCAAACTTGTACATTTCCACGGTAATCACCATGGGATCATCTTGTGTTGGGTCTATTGCAGTGAAATCATCGTTAGTAAAAATAATCGGGGGCATCCTCGGTCGATTTTAGGTGGATGTGGAATAGGGCGAGTGGATGGCTCGAAAGTGCTTCTTTATAGCCGATTTAGAACATCCACCTCCCGTAAAACCTCCAACTATTGTATTTACTTCTTGTTCGGGAATGTCGAGTGACACCGGCCTGGCAATGGTATTGATTACCTCTTGAAGCCTACGCCTGGTCTGGTTGTTCCTCTCACGACTTTCACTTCGTGTTCGAGTCCTTTTTATTGGGATTTCACTTTGTCTCTGCCTCATCGGACGCTGGTTGTCATCATGTCAACGTGAGTCCCCTCGTCCTGGTCAATCATAGTGTTCTTTCTTTCCTCTAGGTTGATAGTGATCTCTCTATGGAGATCGGTATGTGCCGGTGTCGGTCTTAATGAATTTGTGGAAGTGATCAGCTTGAATAAGTTCTTCTATCTTGTCTTTCAATCCTTGGAAGCCTTCGGTTGTATGACCATAGTTGCGGTGATACTGGCAATGTTTAGATGTATCTGCATAGTGGGGTCTACGATTGCTTCAAGGTCGGGGTTAACTTGACTTGCAAGGCCTCGTCCAAAACTCTTCCCCTTGGAATAGTCAGTGGTGTGTAACTAAGAAATCAGGGTCCCCGATTCTTTCTGAAACGGTCGGACTGACCTGATACATGTCAATTTCCTTTGTCTTTGTCGTTATCTTTCCCCTTATCGGCACCTTTAAATTGATGACTCCTAAGATAGTCGATGTGTTATTCTATCTGCATAAACTTGGTTGCATGGTTTCTCAATTCATTCATATTTTTAGTCGGTCTCTTGATTAAGCTTTCGGTGAATCGGCCTTGTCGGATTGCCGAGACAAGGTGATGTATGGCTATCTCTGGCATCAAGTTTCGGATACCCATGCAAACTTTGTTGAATCTATCCATAAATGCTCTCAAGGATTCTCCTTTTTCTTGTTTCACGTTAAGGAGAGACATGGATGAGGTGTGATGTAGTCAGCTCGTTGCATATTGTGTGATGAACTTCATTGTCAGGACTTTGAAGTTTTCCACGGAGTTGGGAGGGAGTCTGGTGAACCAACCGAGTTGTCCTTCTTGGAGGGAGGTGGGGAAGACCTTACACCATACTGCCTTGTTGGTTGTGTATAAGGTCATCTGTGTCTTGAAGACATTTAGGTGCTCGTTCGGGTCGGTGGAAGCAACATAGAGTTTGATAGTTAATCCTTTCCACTTGAAAGGGAGTGGTGTATCGATTATCTCGTATGTGAATGGATGTCGTCTCGGGTCTTTCTCGTTGTTTGGGAGAGGAGTGTTTCTAGAACTTTGGTGAGTTTAATGGGTCTGATGGGTTTGAGGGGTTAGTGGTGGTGCTAAGGATTGTTCTTCCCGTTCACGCCCATCAAGTCGCTGTTGTAGATTTTTATTCTGCTCCTTCAAAAGGGACATCTCCTCCTCGTGTTGACGTCGATCCTCTTCATTTCGTAACTGATTCACGATGCCTTTTAGTTGTAACTCCTCCATTTGTGTTTGGAGGGCCTGAATCATAACTATTTGCTCATCCGCCATGCGGTCGCTGTTAGCATTATTCCTTGTTGACACCATCGTTACCGGTTGTGACTTGTAGCTGAAAATTGAATACTAGCTCGGTCCCACGGTGGGCGTCAATTGTACTTGTGTAGGCTGATGGGCCCAAATAGTACTCGTGACTGGACATACAATTGTTGACGTGTCAATGGTCTCCTAATTTCTTTAAGTCTGCTTCTTTCAGTGTTGACACTCGGTCAGTCAGGGGTTACCTGCAAATGGTACTTCGACGCTCAAGTATTCTAGTTTAGGTGTGTTATGGTAGAATGTGAAAAACGTACCTTACTCCTCTACAAAGGGCTCTATTTATAGTATTGAATATGAGTTTTAGCTCTGATGGGTCGTATATCAATTATTATTTAACATGCATTGTGATCCTGCATTATCAAGGACATGCATCTTTTAGTTAATATGTTTTAGTTAGTTTGTCGGAGATACTTCCGTGTATTTCAAGATGCACCTTGACTCATTCAACGTTATTTGTAAATGTTGTTACTCATTGCATTTCTTATGTTCTTTGACTCGGGCGGTCGGTCACCTAGACCGAGACTAGTCCATCCGGTACCGACCGGTACATGTTTTGAATCTTATATTGTAAATATTTGTATTTATATAAGTATTAATAATGTATTAGAAATGTTTTGAAAAGTTCTAAACTTATATAGAAATATATAAAACCTGTATTATAATATTAGATGTATTTTGGGGGTGTTATAATTAAAAAAAATTAAAAAACTAATAAATATTACCGAACTTAAAACAATCGATTTGAATGAAACCTTTTTCAGGTATCTATAATAACCAGTAAGAATAATGAATTTATAGATGATTTAAAAATATTTTTTGTCTGGTAAAAATGCTATATGAAATTCATATTAAAAAATAAATAAATAAATATATGAGAAAATATCTAATTGAAAGAGTTAAAAGAAATTAATCTTTTATTTATGTAAGATCTATCTTATACAAAAA
>Ga0123341_1005882_pt1 | contig 11015 bp, 10 predicted proteins | sample Turbeapinknodule_FD_89959 | JGI IMG/M metagenome (GOLD analysis project Ga0123341, IMG submission 89959) | Root nodule microbial communities of legume samples collected from Mexico - Turtle bean Mexico pink nodule | ecosystem: Host-associated > Plants > Roots > Nodule | place: Mexico: Nepantla...
ATGTGAAAGTTGTTTATTTTTAAAAAAATAATTAATTCTATTATTAAATTTTGTTAATAAGCAAGAGTAAATTTATACAATAACATTTTACACCTTTAAATTTTTTTTAAAATTCTCTCAACCTTCACTTTGCCAGACTTTATAACCTTGCTTTCTTTATACTCCCTTTGCCAGACTTCATGACCTTAGTTTTTGTTGCTAGACTAGACCACTCTGACTAGAAATAGAAGACATACTCAAAATATAATTTTGCATTTGAAGATATTCTATACACTTTTGAATAAAGTATTAACAAACAATCTTGACATTGATAAATATTAATAATTTTTTTGATAAATAATAACAAACAATCTTAATAAATATCTATATTTAAACATAATATATATTTATCTAAATCAATAGCTTTATAAAATTTTAAAATCAAAATTTAAATTAAAGAATGAATGAAGAGTGAGGTGCTAATACAATCATCTAAACTCTTCTTCGGAAAATCTGTGTTTTAATGACAAAATTTACCACTCTAGATTACAAATAGCCATTTTCTTAAGTTACATTGATTTCTACACTGTAGATTTCTGCAAGTTTTGACATGTATGAAAGAGAAGCAACTAAGCCGAATCAGAGGTGATGCCATACCCTTCCATAGGTTCTAACCGCCACTCACTTCCATCATAATAGGAATTAGGCAAACCTAGCCAAAACTTAAAAGCCTCTGCAGCTCTTTTCCTCTCAGTTCTTCTGTCTTGTCTAGTCCTTGAAGCATGCTTACTAGTAAACATTCTTGAATGCATTTCCACGTAGATTCTAGTAAACTTGGTCTTGTTGGGAGCTATCCCATTCTCCTCCATACAAGCTACGATTTCCAAAGTCTTCCTAAAGAAAGCAGCCCTCACACAGATATCAGCTAGAGTATCCAAAAGCCCTCCATCTGGCTTCAATGGAGGAACAGAAGAATCAGACTTCTCCCCTTTCTTTCTCATCTCAAACCTCTCCTTCACTTCATTCCAAAGCAGAAGGGCCTCTCCGGGTTTCCTTGCAAGTGCAATTCCATTGGCTAAACTGCCATAAGTGCTCGCATCAGGGTGAAGTCCACTATCCTTCATCTTCTGAACCACTTTCTTTGCCTCCTCCACCAACCCCAACTTGCAATACCCTTCCACCAACATGTTCCACGCAATCAAATCCACCTTCACCCGAGGGTCATTGTCCATCTCATTAAACACCTTGTGAGCAAGCTTCGGTTGACCCGAGTACGCAAAAGCCTTCATCAAAGTAGTGTAACTAATCTTGGTGGGAGCTATTCCTCTTGCCCTCATCTCATTGAAGAAGGAAAGAGCCCCAGCACTGTCATCCACCAGTATACACCCATCAATGAGAATATTATAGGACACCACATCAGACTGAATCCCTGCATCATCAACCATCTCCTTAAGCAATTCCTTTGCCTTATTTATCTGCAGCTGTTTGCAGTATCCCTTGAGGAGAATATTGTAAGTTATCAAGTTCGCCGGCACACCAATCCTTGTCATCTCAGCAAGAACCTCCCGAGCACGGTCCATGGAACCTACCTTCACAAGAGCTGAAACCACAGTGGTGTAGGAAACATGGTCAGGGTGACTACCCTTATCATCCTGATGCCGCATAGCCTCAAGCATCCTCACCGTATCATTCACACGCCCTGCATTCATATAACCCTTCATTAGAGTGGTGTAAGTCCTAGTGTTTGGAGCATACCCTTTAGGCAACAAGGGTGGCTCAGCTTCATTGCCACTCTGATCCACCAAATTAGGAAGCAATTTCTCAAAAACACAATTCTCATCCTCATCATTATTACTATCATTATTACTATCGTAATCACTTTCATTTCCACTGGAATACTCTAAATTACTACACTCCCTAAGCACCCAACAAATATCCCTCCTTTGTTCCCTCATTGCCTGAACCAACTTCTCTGCAGTTTCCAAATCACCAAACTCAACATAAGCAGAAACAAGGGCCTGCAAAGTGGTTACACAAAAAGGAATCCCCAACTGAAGAATCCTCTCCAAAACAAACAAAAGCAAGTCCTTTCTACCAATCTTACAACACAGTTTAATCATAGTATTATAACTCAGCGCATCAGGCGCAACATCGAACTGTGGCATTTCATCAAACACCTGCAAGAACGCCTTTGCGTCGCCGAGGTTCGCGCATGCGTTGAGCACGGCGTTGATAGCCGTCGTGTCGGGGTGCGACGCAACAGCCATGTCTTTCTCTGGGAGCTTCCGGAGGCGGCGTGTGACGGAGCGAAAGAGCTTGATGGCCTCGACGGGGCCGTCGTCGGGGGCGGAGGAGAGGCGGGCGACGACGGCGGTCCACGCCTTGACATGGGGGAGGTAGCCGGAACGGATCATGGAGCGGAGGACGGAAGCGGCGTAGAGAGTGTGGCCAGACTTGGTGGCGGCGACGGCAAGGAGGCCGAGGCAGTTGGCGTCGAGGCGGTGGAGCTGGCGCTCATGGCGGAGGCGCGTTACAATGGACTGCGCGCGCGTGAGGGAGGAGAGAGTGTTCTGGTAAGATAGCTGAGAGACCAAGCGACTAAGACAAGTGGGGTTTGGGAGGTGCGTAGAGTGGGTATAGGCGTTCCAGGCTTCTTCGGTTTTTCGTTCACGCAAGAGCGAGAGAAGCTTCTGGTCGCGGGGTTCAGCGATGCTGATGGCGGCGGCGGCGCGTTGAATGGGTGAGAGTGGTGATTGTAAGAGAAGGGCGTTCATGGCTGCAGCTCCTCCATTTGAGACATGCGAGGATAAGGAAAGAGAATAATAATAATAATAATAAAATAAAATGATAAATGGATTTGCAGTTAACTACGTTTTGAGTGTTCCCTTCACATGCTTCTCTTCCACATGCCACACTATCCCAACTTCATTATTACAATTTTAGTTCTAAAAAATATCACACTTCTCTATAAAACCCAAATTAAAAAATATTTTTTTTATAAAATCCCAGCTCTTAATATTAAAAGAAATTTAAAAATGACTTTAAGACATAAAAATATCAATTTAAGAAAAAAATATGAAAAAATTCAAATATTTTAGTAATTGAAATTTTAGAGTTTTATATTGAGCTTTTAATTGAGTTTCATTTTTTTTTGCTTTTTGTCTTTTGAGTGAAGGTTCAAAAAGACTTAGCTTTCAAATTTATATTTTTTTACAGGAAAGTTGTCATTTTGAGTGGAGATAATCGTTACCCTAATGATTAAAAACACAATATTGATACCACTTAACTTTCAAAGTGGCTTAATATAAATGATTAAGGTTCATATATATATATATATATATATAAATAGATATAACAGTAAGGTTCTTATATATACAAATATACACCTATATCAAGCAAACGACCCTTCATTCTGTACATTTGATACTATAGTCCATCAAATAAAAGCTGAGCATGGTAAGCACACCCTCAATAATTGAGGTCAGTGAAAACAGTTTATTCATTTCCAAGTACTACCACTATCCTATCAATTCTATCTTCATAACTCAAATACCGACCAGTGAAGAGAGTTGAATCATGAAAGATGGAAAGATTCTTGACCCTCTGTTATGGCATATAACAACTTCTCTTTCATTCTTTCCTGAAATTCAACAGAGTGACAAACAATAGTTAGGCTCAAAAGAAACCAGTTTCTAAAACATTACAAGTGCTTTTACTGATGCAATATTGAAATAGTATAAACTAGTAAGTTACTTTTGATGAATAGGGAGGTAGCTTGAGATAATTAACACAAGTCATCACGCTTGGTAGGACTGTGTCTTCCTGCTCGCTACAATGCTGTTAAAGATTCACAATATAAGTAGATAACACAAAATATGTTGTTACCAAGTATCAAATGCTACACTGAAAGTATATAAAGTGTGCAATCTATAACCTTTCTGACAACAGTTAAGATCGGAGAGAGAGATGCCAACCCTCCTGGTGGTAGTCGAGGTGCCCCAGTCACAAACTGTAGAAATGCTCGTCTTTGTTCATGACCAAACTCTCTGATAATCTCCAAAAACTGAGTCCATAGCAGTAGATTCATAATAAGTGTATGAGATCCAGGTTAAAAAAACAAACAAAGTATGTTTTAGTGTGATGATATCAAAAGTATCTAAATGTATGTTAATGCTTACATTAACAATGGGAGGACTGCTAGCAGTGTAGCCATAATCAAACATAATGTAATCTTCAAGATTGTTCATCTGTTTTAACGAGGCATTATTGTTAATAATTGTTATTCTTCTCTTGTCGAGAAGAAAAGAACATATTTACAAATCAGTTAAATCAATAAAAGTGCACTCACAGTCCAAGAATCAGACTCTCCACAGAACATACTCTCAAGTTCTTCTTCATTGAAAATCCGAATATGTTCAATGGAAAAAACCTAAAATAGAAAACAAGTAAAAAAAATCAGAATCTCAATGAAAATATAGAAGAAAATCATGAGGATTGTTGTAAATAGTAAATTCATTATACAGCTATTGATCTTGAAATCATACAATGAAAACACCGATAAGAAATGACATACTAGAAAAGGGTCAAGACACAAAACTTAGTTCTGATGATTTATGAAACTGAGGAATCACTTGTAAGCAGTCTAATGGTCCAAATATTTTCATTAATTACCTAGTTTCATGAGTCATGACCATCAGAAGTCTCTCACTCAACATCCAAGATTTTAATTTTAAGACTCCATTATATCACATCAACGTGTTTTAGAAGAAATTTCTTTTAAGACCCTTACTAAAGTTGTTGTTTTGGAAATGCTCTTTAAATTGATTTAGAGAAATCTTAAAATCAGAACAGACAAACGAAGGAACTTAGTGAATAGGTTTTTTAGCCAAAGCTTTCATGTACTTTCTAAATAACATAAATAGGCATCTGAAAATGATCAATCTTTTGATCAAACAAACTACTGTGCAATTATTAAGACAAAGTGAGAGACCTGGTTAAATCCAGATTCAAAAGCTTCCATTTGTCTTGAAATTCCAGACCTCACAGTTGCATCGACAATAAGTGAAACATAATTCTCTAGGTTTCTCATATTTACCTACAAAAAAAGGTGAATATGTAAAGTTTATATTCAGCCATTGAAAGAGTGATTAAACTGAAAATTGAATGACAAAAATAACAAGTAATGACTTACCACTGAATGATCAGTCCCTGAAGCAAGCACAATATCAGGATACCCTGGAAGAGTGAAATCTAGAAAAAGATCTTCAATTCTCTCATCTCGAAAGCTTACAATATCAGAATTTCCTCCACTGATAGATTCTATATATTTTTTCCTCATTACTAGCGCCTGAAACTCTTGCAGCACCATATAAAGCTCAGGATCAAATGATTGTATGTCGTATATAGAGAGTTCCTAAACATACATGATGGCAAACAGAGAAATTCAGTCAGTAATTATGACCACCTTCATAAATCTTAAACAATGTTACTGGGTTGTACATATATGAATTTGATTAATTGCACCAATAATTGATTACCTTTCCAAGAATAAGTTTATAAAAAACTTTAGAGAAGTGGAAATCTAAGATCCTTCCATCATGAAGTGCTTTAGCAAAAACTTGGCCAAGAAGGAAAAATTTCTTTGTTACTTCAGAGAACTGTATGCCACCAGATGTATCTTGCATTGATGACCATGGCCGTGGAAAGAGACCGCAGAAAGAACGGATTCTAGTTTCTCCAGCCTGCAAGTTTGCCTCTTCTCTCCACATGCCCAAGCCAGGTTTCTGGAACTCATGACACACCAAGGTATAAAATTCCAAAGTTGGTCCAAGACCAGTGCCCACTTCTTCATAATATTCCACAACAAGAACAACTTTGTTATTAGCATGCAGCTCCATCATTTGTTCTGCAGATTCCAAAATTCGGTTGCGATGAACTAAAAATTTCTTTCTTGGCAATTCGGCAGGGCCACTAAATGCTTCCAATTTGAAGTACTTGCATCTTGTCTCAAAACTAAATAAGAAAGGACATGAAGCCATTAATTGACTACACCACAATGGCATAGCACCTACGGAGACTACCAAAGAGTCCCTCATCTGCTGTTCTAGCTTCTCACTCAACTTAGTGTTTACAAACTCATTTTGTGGGATTGAAGCAACTGTTATTTTTAAGCTATCCAGGTCTCCAACTTTTCCTTTGGCAAAAGCATGAATTCTTTCTCGAGAGATAAGGTGAAATATAACCCTGTTCATGCTTTCCAAACTTTTAAGAAGAAACAAAATATCATAAATTGGACTTGGTTTCTTCAAATCAGAAACAAGTTCACAAGAGAGCAAATCTGAGAAAAAAGGAGTTTGTTGATAATATGCTAAAACTTTAAAATCAGAGGAGGAATCCTGAGGTGAAGAATGACATTCTGGAGGTATTATGTCCTCAGATTCTATAGCCCTTCTATAGATTATTTTATACACTTTACTCCACAGTTTTAAACTAGAAAAAGAATCATTTTGTCTTATTGCATGCCGAAGAATTTCCTGATATAAAGTAGATTTATGATCCATACTTTGTCCTTCAAAGTAAAATACAAGCTTTTGAGAACCTTCATCACATTTTTCTAGTTCTTGGTTTGGCTCTGCATTCATCTGCAGTTCTTCAACATGACTCTGATAGAAAGGACACAAAAAATGTTAAAATACATACATTCCAAAGTAAAAACTTATATTTGTTATCAATATATATAACATAAAAATTAATAGAATTAGTAAAAGATATTTTTCAAACGAGATACAATAATGACAACACAGGTACAAGTTTAATAAAAGAATACCGCAAAAAGAAGTATTAATATCACAAGAAAGTAATGAAAGTATTAATATCACAATAAAATAATGGTAAATTATAGTCAGTAATAAAAAAACAAATAATCTTGACTGAATAAAAAAGTTAAAAACTGTAAAATGATAATTTAGAAAATAGATCAATCTTAAAGGCCAAGAACAATAATGTAGAGGGAAAAACTTAGTTTCATACAAATAACAAGAAATAGACAGCAAATAGTTCTATAAATCAATAAGCACAGTTACCGGTAAATAAAGCTGAGGACTTCTGAGTTGCCACTGTTCATAGATGGATGATGATCCAGCATACTCTGTGCATTTTGAACTGACCATTGGCCATAAATATCCTTCAATAGAATGCAGAGAAGAAAAAGGGTCAACAGTACGAAACTCCTCAGTGTACTCATTTGGGAAAGTCTCTCCTTTCCCCTTGACAAAACATACTTTCAGACAAGGGTAAGTAATGGGACGTCGTTTAGGAACAATGACAAATGAATCTCTCAGTTTTAATCCACTGCTCAAAATAACAGGGAAAGCTTCTAATGAAACCAGTGCAGTCTGCAAGTTCCTGATTAACACAGAAATAGTTGTTTCACCGGAGAAAGGCAGAGAACCAGACAAGCATACACTAGCCAAAGTCTCAAAACGTTTTTCTATGACGCCATTATCATTAAAATCATCCTGCATTTCGTTATTGTTCCTCATATACTGACCCTGAGATAAATAATCAGCAAGTGACTTCAAGACTCCACTTTCAATAAATTCAAAAGTAGAAACTTGTTCCTTTCCAGTAAACTTATCCATAATTTGAGACAATATACTCTTGGTTTTTTCTTCTTCTTCATGTACAGAAAGAACACCAGTAAATATGCTTAACAAATCATTAGATAGTGCTCTGAGATTCTGTAAAATATTAGTATGAGAATCACATAATTCCGGAACTAAATATGTTGTTTTTATATGCTTTGCTAGATTATAAACGGAGTGTTTATCAAGCTTGCAATTTCTGACTTCTGATGATGAAGAAGGTTGACCACTTGAAAAAGCATAACACCAGCACTTCAGGGCCTGTCTTGAGGCAGATTTTTGACTAGAATCCAGCTGAATGCTACTAAACACAGGGCACATCAATTTTGAAGTTCTTTTTTCTTGCGTTAGTAGTGCATCAATAGAAAAAAAGACACCTTCCTTTAAAAATAACATTGAGAAATTATCTGGACACTTTTGAAGGATAATCTCAGCAATTTGTAATGCCAAGATTAACATGTGCTGATCCTTCTGAGTGAATACTCCAGCCAAAAAACTGTCATGTTAACCAGATAAAGTGAGCATTAACATGTTTAACAAAATACATTTGATAATGCAAAACTAAATATAAAAAGGTATGTTTCACCTTGAAATATTGACATTTTTTAGCAATTCAACATGCACAGATTTGCTCAAACGAACTATCTTGTACATAATAGATAAACATCCATGGCAAATATGTACACTCACACCACTATAGAACACCTGTAAGAAGATGAAAGTATTGAAATGTTGTAGAGAAATGAAAGAACATTTAGTTAATGACAATAAAATATTCCAACCTTGATTAACATGGGAAACACATCCATTCCAAGCCTTTGCAGAAGATCTGAATGATTATCTAGGAAGGATTCTTTATCTAGCACCAGTTGATCATTTTGATCTTTTGCCGAATCAGGGAGAAGCTCATTTAGCAGATGGAGTACTTCATATACCTAATATCAGCGAACAATATGACACATTTCACACAGCTTATTTACAATAATTTCTCAAATCACACATCCATAATTCCAGTAGAAGAGAAAAACATTTTCATGTCTTTTCTGAATGACACTACTGAATGAATATACAGAACAGATTTCAACAAATGTAACTAGAACAGTAAGTTTAACTCATCACAGACAATTAGGTGTAGAGAAAAAAAATATAAGCTTGTTTCAAGTTTTTTTTTAAAAATTCTTTTTTATGTAATGATTAGGGTCTCCCATTAATAATAAATTTTAAAAAATTGTAGTAATTGTTTAAATTATTAAAGAAAAAATAGTTTTTTATTTTCTTTAATCACAAATAAACATATTAATCAACAATTTAAACATACAAACTTTTTTATTACCAATCAACATATTAATCACAAATAAACATTTAAATATTTTCAACTTGAAATAGAATATTAATCAAACAATACTGCTGCAATCTCAAACTTAAGCTAAATACCCAATAGCCGTTTCCACCAATCTGTTGTGATCTTGATACTTCATTTGTGAGATCAAATGTGCATAATATATCTTTCAATATCCTGCTTATATTGAGTTCATATAAAGTCTTGAAGGCTGCAAGTGATCCAGATGAAAGTTTGACCAGTAATCCTACCAATCCCTGACAAACAAAATAACATATTTACATCAACTATAGACCTCACAAAACCAGATGGAAAGATTTAAAATATGAATCACAGATAAAAAATTGCTTACATTGTAAGTTAATTGAGATAGGGTTGTCTGACCATTTGAACTTAAAAGAAGTGTAACCTGCCGAATCAATCCGTGATTACAAAGCTCTTCCATCAATTCTGAAGACTGATGAACATTATCCACAATTTTAATGAAACAGACAGCAACTTTCTCAACAAGCTGCAAAAGCACATTTATATTTCGATAAACATTACAAAAGCAAAGATGAAACCATAACATAATGAAAAATACAAATCTACATTACAATCATCTTATAATCCATTGACTGGTACCTGATGACCCTCATGCCCAAAAAACTGGCATAATTTAGGGACAGCCTCCATGAAAGGTGAAAGACTATCAATATCAGAAGGAAGCCTCTTGCACATGTTCACCATAGTAGAAAGAGCCATTCTCTAATAAAGGTGGAAGAATACATAAAACATTAAAGAACAAATTCACTTATAAAACTTAAAATGTTATAATAGTAGTCTTTAATGATAACAAGAAAAGAAAAAATAGTCATTACTCACATACATACATGTAGATGTCACCCTGTTAAGTTAAAGTCTTACCTTCATGTTTGTTGAGAAGAAGTCAATGTAGTTGAGAACAGCCTTAACTGCTCCAGCCTTTAAGCAAACAAGTGGATGCCATCGAGATATTTTTTCCAATACTTTGAGACTCTTCATAATATCAACATCAATAAGTTATATCTCTTTCTTTCTAAAAAGCATAAATCATATATAATCTTAACTCAATAACAAGTAAGCAACAATTACCTGTTCAGCAACATCTAGATACTCAATAGCAAATAGCCTTTGACATAATGTAGGAACAACATTATGTTCAACAAAAAATTCAACTGATAGAGGATACACTTCACATACATGGGTAATGGCCCTTAAAGAAAACAACATTATATCTGGGTTACTCTCATTCTTTGAATACTCTACTAGTAGTGGAGATAACAAGTTTAAGAGTTCTGAGATTGAATATTCTGAGCAAAATGGCAGAACTCTACAAAGTTCCATTAGCAAAGCTAATTGAGAAGAGGGTTCAGTCTCTTTCCTCAAGCTTTGCATAACATTTTCAATTTTCTCATACAACTTGTTATCGTACTGCTCCATATCATCGTCATACTGCTCCATATCATCAGATTCCCAATCTTCATCACCTGATGGAAAATGTAACATCACATGTAAACAACATTATAGTACATGATCACTTGATAATTATAAAAAGGATTAAATCATAACCTGATTCCATGAGGGTCACTCTGCAGAGAAAACAAAAATCCTAATTCCACTTCACTGTTTATTCTATTTAGTTTATGAGAAAACTGTTTCTGAGAGTAGGGCAATTTGTTTAACAAGAAGATTACAAATTTATACTCTCAGAGAAACATGTAGATACTTTTGAATAAGTTGTTTGACTCAATCCAACTACAATTTTATTATAATCTCATTTAAATATTTAATGGTTAATCATATAAAAGGTAATATTTTGTAATTGTTGATGCATATGATCTCCAATAAATCTATCAATTCTCTATTTCAATTATATTTACATTAAATTAAAAATGTCACTTATGTGATTTCAATACATTTATTATTTTTTCATCCAACTTTTAATATTTTTTATGTTTTTAATTCATAAATATACTATTATATTTAATTATAGTAAAAAAGATTTACATCTGCATATTTTTATTAAGTTCATC
>Ga0123341_1005883_pt1 | contig 11015 bp, 8 predicted proteins | sample Turbeapinknodule_FD_89959 | JGI IMG/M metagenome (GOLD analysis project Ga0123341, IMG submission 89959) | Root nodule microbial communities of legume samples collected from Mexico - Turtle bean Mexico pink nodule | ecosystem: Host-associated > Plants > Roots > Nodule | place: Mexico: Nepantla...
GTTTTAATTAATTCAACTTTTCAAAGTTGTTCCATAGAACATTTTAAATAATACGATGACTTGTTTTTATTCTACACAAATATAAAAACCACTTAACTTAATTTTGTCCGTAAAAAAATTATTAATTGTGTAATATTATTTTAATTATTAAGAATTGAAGTTTAAGTCTAACTCAACCTTATAACACGGATTTATAAAATGATGTTTATATTCATTTATACACTATCTATGAAATGATAATAATCTCTAGTCGATGTGTAATTTTCAACACACTCCGCTCTTGTAGAAGGTACCAACTCGTGTGTGAAACTATATAGGCGGTTTCTTACTACATCCTAACAAATTTCTTCCTACACCCCATCATTTTCAAATAAGACTGTTTTACCCCTTTTAAAAATGACTTCTGAATTATTTTTTCCAAAATATTTCCGAAACATATTTTTCAAAACACATTTTATTAATTCTGGAGAATCCATAAATTAAAAAAATTGCATTCCAGAAAGGATATTATGGAATTATTTTTTGTCTTCCGAATTTTCTATTCCAAAAACACTATTTGCTTACAAAATCCTTGTTCCAAAAACACTTTTTTGCTTACGAAACTTCAATTCCAGAATCACATAAAACTAATGAAAGGATAATTTGATATTTTAAAGAATGTTGGAGTGCATGAAGAAAAATATAGGTGTGCAAGAAGAAACTCTCAACTATATATTATAAATGATCCAATAAGAGTCCAATAACAAATGACATGATAAACCTAACAAAAAATTGCTAAGATAGACTCGAACCTGACTCTGTTACCATATTAAGAAATGATAAGTCTAACTCAACCCATCAAACCAACTTAAAAGGTGAGATTTATATCCACTTATATGAAATATCCTATTTTATAGTAAATGTTGGGTCTCCAACACTAATGACATAATTTAGCCTAATGACATAATTTAGCCTAATCTTCCATGTAATTTCATTTAATTGGATGAAAATGTCACCATGTTTATGAGTTATCTGTTTCTCTAAGCTAATATGAATTGTTAAGGACTGCTATGATTGCTGTGGTGGTTTACAAATTTCAACTCAACACGGTTGTTTAATGCATATACCACAAATCACATTGCAACAAAACAAAGCAGCGTTACAACACTGCCATTAAGATTTGCTCTTAAAATCGTATCATGAAATCATGAACTTCAATTTCTGCAACAAGAGTTGAATTTCAACATAGAACTTGTTCAACAATTAAGAGCTTACCGAGTGTGTGTCTGTGTATATAAGGATGGAAAAAAAGACAGAGCATGGAGCCAGGAACAGAGGAAACCCTGCCATAAAAATAGTCATCCGCAAGTTCCTAGTAACATATCTGAAATTATGCCGGCTTCAATTCTCTCTATATATACAAACAGCCGTAAACTATGCATTCTGAAAACAAACAAAAAAGCTAACATAAAAACATGTATGTGACAGGATTGAAAAGAGAAAAGAAAAATTATTGGCTCTTGTTGTGGACAATGGCTCCTTCTTGTGTAGGGAGGGGCTGGAACATTATATATCTATCTATCATACAGGCTGGGCCATCCGGAACAAGATAACATAATTTACATGATTCCAACATATATATATAAAGCCACCAGCAGATTTATTTTCTCCCAAAAAGGAAAAACGAGTTGTTCATACGCTGCCCATCAGGTAAAAGCTCTGCAGGTTTTATGTGTTCCTTGTTTGGAGATGGAAAGGACAGAGAGAGGGAAAGTGATGCAGCAACACCATCATCCTCCTGCACTTCTCCCAAACTTTCTGGGCGGTTATTTTGCCTCTCTACTGGCCCTACTAAGAAGGGCAGCATACCCTTTGGCGCAGATGGTGTGGGAAGTGCTTTTGTTTTGCCCCCTAAAGCGAGCTCTAGATTGGGAATCCCATCTTGGAATCCTTTATCATACTCACCAACAACCCCTTTGGTTGACAAGCTATTCAGCACAGATACTGAGTTGCTAATGTTGTGTGTGCCCACTGGAAAGAAGGTTCTTTCCATTGTTCCTAAGTCCTCCCTGATAATTTTCTCATCACAAGCTTCCACACATCCCTTGTCCTCAACTGAAGAACCGGAACCAAGATCATTTCCAAGAGATGTAATACTGTCATTAAAAGAGTCTCTACCTCCAGAACCGTAGATCCCAGAGAAACATGTCTTAAGCTTCTTGTCAGAACTTTCTGTGTGTTCTAACTTGACATTTCCCTGAGTCCATGGCATTTTCTGACAACTGACAGAAGAACCCTGCATGATTGTGTCAGAAAGATCTACATGTTTAACTTTATCATTAGGTATCTGACAGTTGATCCCTTCTGCACTTGGGTCTCCCTGAAAAGTTGCCTCCAAGTCAATATAGTGATCATCTTTCCGTTTCCTCTTGGGAAATAGCCCATCTTCTTCAACATCCATTTTTTCTGAAATTTTATCCTCACATATATTGTTTACAAAATCTGTTCCTTCCTCCTCAAGTGTTACCTCTAAGTCAATATAATGATCATTTTTCTGTTTCCCCATAGGCCCTTTCTTATCTTCACTACCAATACTTGTTATTGAGTTTTTATCCTTACTTAAATCGCTTGCATAACCTGTTTCTTCATCGTCAATATTTGCCTCCAAATCAATATTGTAGTGACGATGCCCTTTTTGTCTCTCCTTAGGCCTTTGCTGGTCTTCATCAGTGTTTATTTTCTCAGAAATTGTATCCTTAGTAATATTGCAAGCGGCAGCTTCTTCAGAAGGAATCACAGACAACGTTTTCTCTTCTTTGACAAAAACATCAGAATCAGTTTTTGTTTCCACAATACTGCTGCTAGCACTTTTTCCCATAGCTTCAGGAGGTTTAGAGTCTTTGCACTGTCCCTGTTCAGCTACACTAGCTTTCTGCATAAAGCAAGAACATCTTTCAACAAACTGAGAAGATTGGCATCAATGATAACAACTACTCTTCACAAAATGGTCTTTTAAATAGTGATCCTCAAGGTAGTTACAATTCACAGCATAGCTTACAAGCAAAAAGATGATAGACATACAACCAGGGAATTATGCATAAAGCAAAAACATCTTTCAACAAACTGAGAAGATAGACATCAATGATAACAACTACTACTCACAAAATGGTTTTTTAAATGGTGATCTCAAGGTAGTTACACTTCACAGCATAGCTTAAAAGCAACAAGATGAGAGACAAAACACGGGATTTCCTCCTGACATATACATAAAGAAATATTTTTATCACAACCGCCATGCTTTTGCCATTCAACACAATATCCACTATATTTTTTGGCCCTTTTCTGACTTGCTTCTACACACCACTAACAGCATTTCTTCAAAATACACAGTATGAAGGACAATAACCAGATCATAACGTTGACGTCACCCATGCATTGAAGTAGATTTTTATCAACTTCAAAACAAAGCTTTCAGACTATCAAATTTAAGTATTTAAGGATAAAAGCATTACCAGGGACGAATCAGTGGAGTTCATATCTTGACATAACAGAGTTGTGCTAGTTGGAACCCATTTTGATCCAATCCTACCATCTAGCTTCTCTATGTTTACTTGTAAATCCAAATGTCTCTGGTCGTTGACATCAACATTCCTACATCTGGTGGTTGGATGTTGGTCTGTGGATGTGGACGGGACAAGTGCATTGCATGCTCTATACCGATCAACTGTTTCTTCATCCTTGCACTTTGGCAAACAGTGTGTCTCAGGTACCATTGAAACAACAGAGGAAGATTTCTCCTCAACCGGCATTCCATTCAAACTGGGAATACAAATCTTTTTTGTAGAATCTGAATGATTCATCTTCCTTCCCCTAAATATGCCCCATAAGAAAAACAACATATTCCAGCCTGCCAAAAAAATAGGATCATTAGCATTCCAAACGTGTGACAGTGAATTTAAACAATTATTTTCTTTTTAAAACAGCCACACAATCAGTCATCTAAACTGCAAGCCAAGCATGCCCATTTGTCAAGGACAAACCCTCCACCAAAATTGAATGGTTTTATATCTAACATGACTCCTTAAAGAGCACACCTATTGTGTGCTAATATTTTTTTTAAGAAGAATGACAAGCAATATCGAATTCATGACCACTGCACTATAAAGGGTTTGATTCTCCAACTGATACAAACATTGGGAGAACCACAACACAAAAGCTAGCCACCATGGTGTGCAAAAAAACCCAAATCTCATACTTCCAATGTGGGGCTCAAGTTCCAATCTTGTGATTCAATCCTAACATTCCACCATGCTAACCCCTGTGCCACAGACTAGCTGACTGTACAGTGGCCTCTGAGAGAAGTCATCAGCAAAAATGAGAAACCTGGAGTCACAACCTCTGCTTCCTATATTCAACTAAAAGACAATATGGAAGGATCTAATATCAGTAGAGAACCTCCCAAAAACTCAAGTTATTAGGTTAAGGCTCGAGAAATTATTTTATATCAAACATCCAATAATGATCAAAAGAGGAAACCTAAGATTGACTGAAATTTAGCACTAGTGACACTAGTGCCTAAAGAATGCACTATCAAATTATTGTTTTTGTCTTGGTCCAAAAACAACATAGAAAATTCATATTTTTTGCAACCTTAAGCATTGCATAGATACTATTCCTATACAGAATTCCGATATCATATAAAAAGAAATATATAATACTGACTCAAAATAAATGAGATCATCACTCAGGAAAATGACAAATAACCACTTGCCCAAAAGAAAACACATAAGGTGCACTATAAAACAGAAGAATGCTATTCTTCGTGGAGAATTCTCAAATAATATTTCACCAAGAATTGCACATGAAATAATTTAAGCAGTACATGAACACTAATCAAAGCATAAACTTCCGAACAAAGCCTGACCTTGCAAGTAACCTTTCACACATAGCTTAGAATGTTAGATTGATTGACAAATGTATGGAATAATTCCTTACGCTGTGAATTTTCAGGAAGCTGGTTGGAAGGGAATATCAGCAGTTCAACATCCTCAAAGTTTCCTTTAAGTGCTAAATCATTTCTAATCATGCGATCCAAAAGACCCTTGTAGTGTTTCTCATAACTGTGTCAGAATATCATTAAAAAGTCAATTATTACAACTAAGAAAAGAAATAAATATTTCCATTTCATGGTCTACGGTCAATATAAGAATAATATCTGTATACATGCCTTTCAACATCACTGGCAAAGAAGTATAGAGCTATATTATCTTCACTAACACCACCATGATGAAATTGTGAAGGCCACAAGCTCGTGCGAGAAGCTTCATTGAAAGAAACCTTAGGTAGAAACTTGTTCACTGCACCAAGAACCTTAGGAGAAGCACAAGAGGATAAATGCGCCTGAAGTCCAGTATATAAATCAGGAGGTTTTCCATTTCTATGCACTTCAAAGATACCCCTGCAAACAAACAACAAAGCTTATGCATATTGCGAAACAAGACAATTAATAAACACCTAAGAGAAATCCAGAACAAGAGACAAGCTAGTTCATCATAAGATGTTCCATACTGCCAGATGTATTCGTATTCAGGAAAGGCCAACGTCTTCGAAGGAAGAATCGACAATGTCATGGCTTTATCAGACATGTCTCTCACTACAGGTTTTCCAGCTGCAAGACAAATGGAACCTAACTTTCCTGGTTGGGATCGAAAATCAGTCGGACAAGACTTGAGTTGCTTAAAATCATTGGCAGATGAACATTTGGAAGAATCTGAGGTAGAGTTCTCAAGGATTTCCTGTTGTTCAGGGGTTTCTTCAACAGACATACTATTCTTCGGTGTGCTGGAAACCAAGATGGGGTCATTTGAAGTCACTTCACAATTCAAATCTGTGCCTGAGGTAGAAACTTCATCGGTTTGGTTAGATACTTCTTTCTTTTTGTATATTTCAGGTCTTCTAAGTAAAGCAGCCTGGATAGCAGCTTTCAATATATTGCCTTTATGCATCTCTTCTTTTGAACTACTTGATGTAGTTACAGATATTTCAGCACCAGATTCTTGTGTAGTGCCAGCGGTGCAACATTCGATAGCATGGCCAAATTCCTTACACTTTTGACAGAATGGACCTTTTGAAGAAGTAGGAACAACTGGCCTTACACGGTCACTAGAACTATCTCTGCTTTTCTCAATCTGATTAGCTGTCTCCCGTGTTCGAGGCAGCACATCCTGTTGAGCTTCATCAACACGGGTTGATGTTCTCTCTGTAAAATTCAGAGAAAAATGAAATTAGAAATAACATTATAAGATAGCACATTTGAAGCACAAAACCTAGTACTGAAAGAAGGATGCCACACCTGAAAATAAAACCAAAATATCAAGGGCAGCAGATTAACCCCTTCACCCTCCCCGAAGAAAAAAGTAAATACAATAGCAGGAATAGAGATCACACCTGAAATAATTTGAGGCTCCAAACTTTTCCGGTTTATGCTGCTCATTGACCTTGATAATGCACTTGCTTTTCCATCCTGAATAACCTTCACCTCTCGATTGTTGTTCATTGCGGAAGGTTTACTGGATTCAGCACGAGGTGTGAGCCTTTGATCACCCTTAGGACTGGAAACAACAGAACTAACCACAGGCCGATCAATCCTAGATGGAAATTTCCTGTCAAGTGCACCCGATTCTTTTAAATGTCTAGATCCTTTCAAATCCTGCATAGCTGCAGACTTGGGTGAAAGCATTTTAACTTTTGATTCAGTTGCATTTGTTCGCCCCAAACTTTGAGATTTGAATAATGTCGATTTGCCAGTCATCCGAGCAGGCATCTCCATGTTCTTTGAAGCATGTTCATTACCCCCTTTTGATTTTGGGGGAACAACTTCATCAACAAGTTTGACTCTTGGCTTGGAATTTACATTGTTGAATGAATTAGATTTCAATAAAGTACCTATTCATAAGAAACAATTTGTGCATGGAATAAATGAAACTCTGGGATATATGATACAAAATCATTACACACAGGAAAGATAGAAAATTGCAGTGAAGCACAACATCTGAAAAATAAATCCATACCCTTTGGAGTTTGACCCCGGGGACCAATGGAAGGAGAGCGAGCAGTCTCAGTGTCACTACCACCAGAGTTGTTTCGACTAGGTATCGGAAGACCAGTCTTCACCTTAGATTTATTTAAGGTCTTAAATGAAGATTCTCGGGACAGTGGAACTAATCTCTTGGGGCTTGACGTCTTTGGTGACCCTGTGCTTGATTCAAGAGCTTGTCTTTTTGCTGCTGGAGCTACTTCAATGTTATCAGAAAGTCTTTTGCCAGAAACTTGTGAGGTTGAACTAACTTCAACAATTTTCTTGTCTTCAACATCTGAACCACAAAATTTAATTCCACAAAAATGTCAGCATACAGCCATAGATACGGATATATGGGTGAGTGCATGAACGTTTATGTACTCAACATCAGAGCATGCAAATTCAGTTCACAGAAAGTACAAAGGGTGTGTAAAATGTCGGACCCCAAATGCCATTCTTATGATAAGATATACAACTTCACTCTTACCCGGTTTTTTATTTTCATTCTCCTCTGCGTCTTTGCATTCTTCACACAACCAATCCCCTTCAGGGACTTTCTCAAGCATTTCTCGCATGCAGTAGCTGATTCAAAGAAACAATAATGGTAAAATTCAGTTTGATTATTAGAAAAATAAATTTGCAACAATATTAATAAAAACTGAAAAATAAGGAGAAAGTTTCTTATGCATACGTGTGCTCTGCACCGTCACTGCACCTACTACATATAGCAAGTAGATCCTCCCGACCAGCATCTCCACAGATGTCACACACCTTTACCTATGTACCAGATAATGCAATCAGAAATGAAATTTGAGGTTAAGAATCTCCACAGATGCCATTGCATTCAAATCCTCTTAGTTTCATCTCAATCAAATGTAGTTTCAGTAGAGAGAAAAGGAAAGATACTCACATCATGTTCCACAACATCTGATTCATCACTCTCATCTTCAGATTGAGTTTCCTGCTTCGCAGACGATCTAACCAGCTGTGCAGCTTTCTCGCACTGTCCATCTTGAACTGAACATTTAGGATCTTCATTGTTAGCTTCACATACCTCAGTATCTGCTTCTAACTTTGGGCATACTTTTAGTGAAATGTTGGAAGTACTCTCAATAAGACCGTCCTTAACCACAATACATTTCTCACCAGAAACAACAGGTTCCCTCTCTTTGGTACATGATGAACTAAAATTCTCAATGGTGCATTCAGACAATTTCTCTGACACACGAGAACATGAATCCCTCTCCACATGCATTATTATTCGCTCTTCATTCTTTTGATGGCTAACATTCACTGAATTAGTATCACTGGCTCTACTAATACAAGAAGTGTTGTCATCATGACCTTCTAAATGCTTGGAATCCTGATACTTATTCGGAATTATCTGTCTACTCTTGGCATTTTCAGACAGTGCGTCATGACTTGAATTAACACTCTGCATATTACTTGCTTCACTGACAGTGTTGCTTTCACAAGCTCTGCTCCTGAGAGAGTATGCATTGTCCTCATCCATAGAGTACTGATCAATAGCCGCTCCTATGCGACAGTTTTCATCAGAAAACTCTTCAGCCTTTGACCCCGTGAGAGCATGATTGAGATGCATGCAAGATGAACAAGGAGCAGAACACACATTGCAAGTTCCCGATTCAATTCTCATATCAGTGTTCTGAGTCATAGAACTTTTGACAAACCTTTTCCAGATTCAGCTGATACATAATCAAAACAAAACACAAGTTAAAGGAAAGATTAAAATTTTGACTCAGACACTCACAACTGCTTTCCGCAGAGATTATGTATACCTCCAAACCAATAATAACAAATTTTCTCTAAGTTACACCCTATAATTAACACAAACGACTTATCAGAATTCAAATGCACAGAAGCTGCATTAGGTTATAGTATCATATTTGTGAACCATATTTTAAAGTTCTGAGACTGGAGTTATCTTTTTCTCTGATATGTGAACATAGTGCCATTCATGGATTTACTTGGATACGGGGTAAAGTTGCAACATTTTAACATGGATGTACTCAACAGTTGTAAACAGAGAGAAAGATGAAGACTATAACTAATTCCAGAAATATAGTTTTTCTTTGCACCCATGGAATTTTGCACAGATAAGCAGCTTCTCAACAAGGACAACAGGAAATAAGAAAACAATAAACCAAACATGCATACCAAGACCAACAATGCACACACATGATACATTCATATATGCATATAATCGCCCACTTCTACAGTTTTCGCACAATAAATGCTTACAAAATTTATCTCATGGCAACTTGCCAGGCATAATGATTTTAATGCTATTTTATCTGCCCACCCCTCCAGTTCAATAAACCATAAAGTAACTCAATATGGGCAGATATTTCAGAGCAACAAAACAAAAACCGGATTACCATAAAAGAAAAGGAGCAGCCTCTCAATTACCCTGTTATCTCCGCATGTTCTCCTGGAATATTACGATGATTGATTACCCATAACCGAGGTTCAAGAATCTGGAAACTGCTCAATGATACAGAATTTACATCCAAACCACACTAACAAACATTATCCCAACTTTTACATAAAAAGGTACTAAGCAGGTACCACTCATGAGATGCTTCTCTCAACCCAGAATCTAACAGAGATTACAATTTCACAAATGCTAAATGAAGTGTGCTAAAGGGTCCCCAAAAAACAAAAAAACCCCAGGTCCCAGAACCCATTCCACAGACAAAATGAAACCCTAACCCAACCACGCAGTGAATTATTCTAAAATTCCCCCTGTAACAACCAACAAGTGCCCTACTGTCCCAATCAATTCATCTCAACACAACAAGAACATTTCCAATCAATCAACAAAACAAAAGGAGCAAAATATATTTCAAGAGGGTAAACATAAATCAGAATAAAAATTAAAAAAGAAAACCCTAACATAAAAAAAAATAAAAATTGAGATGGAACCCATCTTGTTTGCATTGCAAGCCTCACCTTTCGTTAGGCAAATTCTTCCGATGAGAAAGATGAAAGCGCGATGTGGCGGAAATCTGCGCCTTGGAAATTGGGGTTATGAGAGTTTAGAGTATCTGTGACGATCCACCAAATGGAGATTCAAAATGAAGGGTTCAGAGATGAGATGAAGAGCATGCAAATTTCACAGCAAAACACACACACACCCATTGAGACACGGAATTTCATACAACCAACAAACTCCTATTTATTTATACTCAATAAAATTAATTCATGGATAAATTATATATAATAAATTTTCTTCCGTTTTTTCTTCTTCTCTCTTCACTTTCTCTCTGATCTCAACAAAAATATAAATAAAAGTGAAATCTTTGAAATGGGCTTTTTATTTTTCATCAGAATCCAAATCCATTTATCTGACCCAGCTGGCTCAAACTGCCATTTCTCTCTCTCTCTTTCTCCCTTCTTCAAAAAAATTCCACCTTTTCTAAATCAAATTCATCATTAATCAAGTCAATTTTCAAATCCCTAAAACAGAATTCTGGGCCATTTCCATTTCACATAATTTTTTTCCTTTTTTATTTTCTGTTTTTCACGTTTAATTTGTATATATTTGGTTTTTTATATTTTTTCATCAGTTGGGTATTTATTATTTATTCATTCGGTCATTTAATATTTATTTAGGTTTTATTAAAGGTGGGGCCCACGAAGACAAACAAGTCAAGGTGAATGAAGTGAGCATTCCGCACGTGTAAGTTTAGTGAGGCGTGTTAGCCGAAGGGGAGCGCGTGGTGAGGGCGCGCGTGGTGAGGGTGCGCGTGGGGATTGATGAGGCCTCTTTGGCAGCGTCTCTGCCTCACATTTTATCGGTCATTCCTCGGAGGCTATTGTTGATATATTATAAAATAATATGAATTTTACTTTTTATATTCTCTTTAATTATAAAAAATAGTGAGAAAATTGTAAATATTTAAAATTGGTTCAAATTATATTAAAAGTTTACATA
>Ga0123341_1005884_pt1 | contig 11014 bp, 15 predicted proteins | sample Turbeapinknodule_FD_89959 | JGI IMG/M metagenome (GOLD analysis project Ga0123341, IMG submission 89959) | Root nodule microbial communities of legume samples collected from Mexico - Turtle bean Mexico pink nodule | ecosystem: Host-associated > Plants > Roots > Nodule | place: Mexico: Nepantla...
ATAAAGTCAATCAACACTAATAAGTTTATATAATATTAATCATACTATAGTTTCTCCAAAACTTAAGCATTACAGATCTCCAAAACGCAAGCAATACAGATGATAAACAATTAAAAACCATATAAAAATTTAATTAATTTAGTCAAAATCTTCCGGTAGAATAGTTTTTAAAATAGAAGAACAAAAGTTCCACATCAATTAATTTTTCTTATTTCTCTATCTCAAATAAACTCCTTTTTTTCTATTTCTCTCATGAGAAAAAAAGTGAAATATGTTAAAAAGATTCTTTCATTAGTTTTATTCTTCTATTTTTGAAGATGAAAATTTTATTAAAACACTTATTAAATATTTATTCTTAATATCATATATATGACTCCCTATTAAAAGCAGAGTGTAAGTTGGAAGATGGTATGAGTGAGTAGTATAAAAAAAGATGGTGTTTTTTTTTTCTTAGTTCATTAGTGCAACATTTCCTCTTCCTTCCATCGCTTATTGGATTCATTTTTTATGTTGTAGAAAAGAAGACAACAGATAACCAACCCATTCACCAACCTCCTCCCACATTCAAGTATTTCATAATTCTTTCTTATAATTGTGTGAATTTGACTAAAATTATGTATGTTTCAATCATTGACACAACAAGCCACCTTTCTAGTAACAAGATTCACTGATAGTTCATGCCTCTTTAGTCTCAAGCAGATTATTGTCTTCTAGTAACTGTCGCATCTTTAAACCTTTCACTTTCTATTTTTTTCTACAGTAATCGGTCTTGCAGAAGCATCCAAGCCAAGCTCTAATGCTGTTAAAGATTTCACAGCTAAACAACATTCAAGTCCTCTTCTTCTCGTGTTTTAAAAATCTATAGGGCAATGTTATGCTTTAATTTCTTCTTAGAGATAAAAACAAATTTCATGGTTCAACATCTGCATGAAGAAGTATGAAGAAAAAAAGAAAAAAGAGAATTACTACACAGTAAATTGGTTTTGTCCTTTGGGTTTGGACTTGACATTGGACGAGTACTAGCATTTGGATGTCTCTCTTGGATTTGACCATTTGAACAAAACATAATGGAAGGCTTTGGTCCTTTCCAATTTTATAGGGTATTCAAGTTAGAAACGGATGTGTTACTAACTCACTCACCATAAAACAGATGTTTTTTAAATCCAATAAAGGAGTGGTGTAGTCTTCTCTGATATCAGCAGTTTTGTCAGTTGTCCAAGATTCCCCAGGCTGTTAACAAGGTATGAAAAACATCAATTGTTATTTCTATTAGGAGCAGACGGTGGCTTCTATAGTGGTCCAAAGTTAATTTCATTGATAAATACAAAGACCTCATAAGTAGGAATGATGTTAGTTGTGTAAAACGTATGATTTGATGCTAGTAATCAACAAATATTCTCCATTATTAAATTTTCCTGTATTATATTTTGAATGATTATAAATAAAGGATTTACATGTGTGATTAAACACACATTTCACAACGACATATAAACTCTTTATAATGTTTTAAGTAATGTGCCTACAGTCCAAATCAAGCAGACTGTCCTTTAGGATCAATGAATGGGCAATGCATATAAGCAAATGAAGAACTGTGCTACTTTATATTAAAAGAGTAGGCATGAGAAGAGTACTGAAGGTCTCTCAACTTTTGGTAGATACACAAGTGACAGCTATATTTATCAGGATGCTGATTCCCTGAAGATGTGTTCAAGCTTGAGCAATTCTGGTCTTAGAAGCAAATATATGGTTGAGGATAGCTGCAAGTCGCACACCACCTTGAGCCAGCCTTTTCTCCACAATAGGCAACCGAGAAAGGAAGTACCCATCTACATTATTCAATAAAATAACAAAGAATGAAGGGTCATCCTTCAGATATTATGAAACCAAATAAAATAATGTACACTGGTGGCAATCATTGAATATTGAATAATTTGGTGCGCTCCATCGGTCATGCTAAGGTACAGAGAAAATTTGTGATACGCACTTTAGATTTTATTTTATTAATATATTTGATAAAAGAAAAAGATTGAGTAGAAGAAAATGGATTCGCTCAATAATCTTTCCAAGGTAGAAAAGAACACAACACAGAAAAGCAAAGAAATAATAAAATTCCCACGTTGCATCTTCCGGAAGCTGATTCTTCCATTTCACCAAGACTTTAGTTAGAGCTGCATCTCTTCTCTTACCTGTCATCCGATCTAGAATAGGTTCAGGTTCTGGGTTGCCATTATTGCTTCTGCTGGATAAGGTAACTAGGTTAAAACATGGCAGCTCCTACATGTTCCTTGAGCTGCAATACATGAAAAACATAGTATATCTTCGAATGCATGGGAAGCTCGATCATATGAGCTGCAACACGCTGGTTCTGTATGTGGTTCTTCATGCTGGGTTTTCTATGTTGAACAGATCTGGATGGTCTTGGTTGGCTCATATGAGATAGGTGTAGACATAGTCGTATCAGCAAGTTGGTTTGGAGTTGTGTTTGTGGGGCTGATTTTCATGATTGGAGGAAGTGGACGTAGGTCTCAGTCCCCTATGTCAGTTTTGCGCTTAAGTATTGGTTAAAAGCTTAGGATTTGTTTGTAGTCTCTGTTTTTAGCCTTTAAATTAAATGTGGGTGTCTGTATAAGGGTTGGAATACCCCTGAAGTATTCCATTTAATTTACTTAATTCTTTGCTGAAAAAAAAAAAAATATGAGCTGCAACACAATCAATGATTTTATGGGGTCCAAAGTATTTCGGGCTCAATTTGGCATATCACCGGTGGGCTACAGATACCTGTTTATAAGGGTGTAGCTTGACATAAACCCAATCCCCTATTTTATACTTCCAATAAATTCTATGCTTGTCGGACAACTGTTTAATTCAATCGTGTGCTTGCCTGATATGGAACTTAATCAGCTTCAACATTTCTTCTTGTTTCACCAAGCTCGGATCAACTGAGTCAACCTGCGATTCTCCCAGAAGATAGGGTAGGTAGATAGGAGGAGGCTGACCATAAACTATCTCGTATGGTGTGGTTTTGGTGGCAGTATGATGCGTTGTGTTATACCACCGTTCAGCCATGGGAAGTCACCTCGTCCACTCATGAGGAAATTTGTAAACATACATCGAAGATAAGTTCCTAAACACTTGTTCACAACCTCTGATGCCACCTGTTTGAGGATGGTAGCTAGTGGAGAGTTGCAACTGCATCCCTTGCAAACTCATGAAATCCTGCCAAATTGGGTAATGAATATAGCATCTTGATCACTCGTAATTGAATCTGGGAACCCATGTAACTTAAACATGTTATCCATGAAAGGTTAGGCTACCTCTTTGGCATGGTAAGGATGAGATAAAACAATGAAGTGGGTGGTTTTACTCAAACGATCCACTACAACCAGAATTACTTCATTACCATTGGAACTAGGCAGCACTTCTATAAAGTCCATCGTGATGTGTTGTCAATTTTTTTCTGAATGGAACCCACTTCTAATCTCAAGATCCTTGCCCACTACCAATTTCCCCTTGCTTCCCAGCTCACTATTACTCCATCTATAGTGTTTGCGGCTCTTTGAGTCCTCTTGTATGTCCTGTATTATTTGTTGTATGCTAAGATCATTTACCCATGATTGATAAATTCTCTCTAATAATTCAGAATGCAATTGTTGGGTAAGCAAACTGTTGCACTGCACCTATTCCATACAGGATAAAGCGTTAGCCACAACATTTTCTTGTCCTTTCTTATACTCAATGAAAAAATCAAATTCAATGGGTTTAACCAACCACTTTTGTTGGAAATCAGTTGTTAGTCTTTGGTCTAGAAGGTATTTCAGGCTAAAGTGGTCAGTCCTCACAATGAACTGCCTATTCAAGAAATAGTGACATGACACCAACTTTGAACAACAAACACCACAACCAATGGTTCCTTCTCATAAGTGGATAAGGACTACTGTTGGAGGCTCAATTCCCAGTTGATGTAGGCAATTGGGTGTTGATCCTGCATGAGCACAACTCCCACACACCCACCCGACACGTCCATTGGTTCCTTCTCATAAGTGGATAAGGACTATTTTTGGAGGCTCAATTCTCGGTTGATGTAGGCAATTCGGTGTGGATCTTGCATGAGCACAACTCCCACACACCTTCCCGACACGTCCACTTCAACGATGAATGTCTTGCTGAAGTCTAGTAATGCCAACACAGGAGCACTACTAAGTAATTCATTGAGCTTGCAAAATATCTCCTTAGCTTCCCTGGTGCAGTTGAAGTTATTCTTCTCTAGCATATCATTTAAAGGTCACACCATAATCCCATACCCTTTTACAAACCTTTTGGAATAACCAATCAAGCCTAAAAACTCCATCGCAACATGGCTTACTAGCATATGTAGCCACCCCATCCTTCCCTATAATGTGTCCCAGGTATTCAACTTGTTCAACAACAAAGTAACACTTGGACTTTCGTGCAAACAGAAGGTTCTCTCTCAAAATCTGCAGAACAACTCTTAAACGGTTCATGTGATCAGCATAATCCTTGTTGTATATCAATATATCATAAATATGGTTGGACCACGCAATTCATGAGACCTTGGAATGTTGTTGGGGCATTGGTAAGCCCAAACGACATTACACAACATATTCTTAATGCCCACCATGAGTTCTAAACACAGTTTTATGAATGTCATTTGGTTCCATCATCACTTGGTTGTAACCTGACTGCAAATTGATTTTGGTGAATATAGTGGACCCGTGTAACTCATCTTTAAAATCATCAACCAAAGTAATTAGAAACTTGTTCTTCACATTGCTCGTATTAGGGTCCCTATAATCCACATAGAGCCTCCATGATCCATCTTTCTTCCCAACCAACACCATCGAATAAGGACTCCTACATTTTGAATTAGCCCCAGCCTTCAAATACTCTTGCACTATATTATTAGTGGCATCTTTTTGCTCTCTAACATATTTATAAGATCTTTATTCACGATATTGGATCCCTGCAACAAGGGAATCTTGTGATCAAACTCAGGTCTAAAGGGAGGTAGTTGGTTAGGTTCTTGGAAGGCATCATCATAATCTTCCAATATTTGATTTACCTACTCAGGTACAAATATCATGGTTGCATGAGCTCTTAAAGAATGCAACAACCCTCCTTCATTACACAACTCAATCATAGAGATATGCACCCCTTCATCTATAGCCTTTACCAACGACTTCTTTTTGGTCGTTTTAATTCGGGTATACCAAGTAATGTCTCCCAAAGCAAGTAGCCATTCAATCCCCATAACCAAGTCACAACACCCTAATTAGCAACATATTTGACGTGAATGTTGTCTACTAAATCGTCCATGTGAAATTCTTCACCATTGAAGAAATGGTCAAATTCAATCCATCAGCCACCACCATATTAACAGGTTTTGCACCCATATTTCTTGGTTATCTTACTGTCCAAGAAATTGTGTGCTACCACTATCAATCAACATGTGTAATGGCTTCTTTTAATAGTAACCCGTAATTCGCACTATGCGAAAACTCTCCATCCCCGTTAAAGCATTGACAAAGATTTGTGGTTCAGGTTCCAATAATGGCTCCAACAATTCTTTCTCCATATCCTTGCCTCGCACTCACTTCTCTTCCTCCTTCACTTCCAAGAAATATACCTATAGCTTCATTTATGTTAAGTTGTGCTTCGATGAGTAAGGGCTATCACAAAAGTAACAAAGGCCTTTGACTCTTGTTTCATTCATATAAGTTGGTGTTAAACTTTGTCCTCCACTACTTCTCTCCTTACATCCCACCAGGTTGGTACCCCATGTCCCACCGTTTCACCCATCGTCATTTTCATTCCTAGAACTCCCTTCTGGTGTTTCTGCACTCCAATCTTGGAAGGGAAAATGATTTATTAATTGTAGTGAGTTGAAACATTCTTACCAACATGTGGTTATCCTTCCGTAATCCATCCAAGAAACAACTAATCATGTAATCCTCTAATAGATTTAAATAGGTTACTATTGCATTGAACTTTTCATAGTGTTCGGAAATAGTTTTTCGTTGGTGCAACTTCATTAATTCTGCCATAGGGTCATATGAAAGTAGTATTGGTCAAGAAATAGTTTCTTGTAGTCACTCCAAAACACGTGTAGTTGATGGTCTTCGCAATTGCAGTGTGCCATTGTAAAGCACGCCCTTCCATATGTACCATTGCCAATTTCACCTTCACCTCCTTTGGTGTGTTGTCAATCAAGAAGAAATTATCATATTGATAAAGCCACTAGTACATGTTCTTCTCGGAAAAATGAGAGAAATCAATACAAGCCACTCGCATCCCACAAGTAAGAATTATCCCCTCTACTACCATGGAACCCATTCGTGTTGCTCCCCTACTGCTGTAGGAAATCCTGTAATGTGTCCTCATAGACTCCCCTAAGGTTCTTCATATTGAACCCGCAACCTCTGCTAATCTTGCTTGCAATTTCGCCATGACTCTTTCCTCCATTTTCTTCATAGCTACAAAATTACATGTTGCCTCCACCATGGCCCCCGAGATTCAACCATCCGATACCAATTGTTAAAGAAAAAGCCGTATTCTAGGAATCACTCGAAGAATACAAAACAGAGGGAACATATATGACAGAAACATTCTGATATTCGTTCATAGATTGAAAGAAGAAGAATACAATTCCATTACAAGCCCCCTCTCTTACCCAAACAACCACCCCTTTATATCTCAATCCGAAATAACTGTTATCCATTATTTCTGTTATTGCACGTGCACTTAGTTACAACAATTATTCATAACAACTACCTTAAAGCTAAGGAAAACAAGGATACTAAAAAAAGAACACTACCCACAATAGAAGGAGAAGAGGAAAGCTCTAGCTGACGATTTTGGAGTTCCTCTAATATTTTATTTGTCCATGAGAAAATAGGAAATACCTTCTAAAGTGCTTCCTGGTGTAGCATTCTTATAGGCAAACTTGCATGCTAAGCTAATGCTTTCAGAAGCATACCTGAATTGAAACCAATAAAATCAGGATATGCAATTTCAAATTATATAAGTTGTATGCAAGAAGTATTACAGTTACCATTAATTTGATGATATGGCAAACCAAGGGGAGTCCCTGGCTATCTAAATATGCAACAACAATGGTAACCTTATCCGACTAGGTAAGTTACACGGAGCAATTGGTATTGGGATTAAGACAATTATTTCAACTTTATCAATTCAATGTTTTCAAGGTGCAGAGTTATGACAATGAGGCACGAGAAATGAATGTAAAACTGTCTACATGCATATAAAAATAATAACTATCAAGCAAAGAAGACTGTAACCAGTTTAATACTAAGCAGCCAATGAGACAAAACAAGAGAGTAAAAAAGGGTGTGTATAATGCTTATACCGATCTGGACAGGCTGTGGAGTTGTGTGCACAATGTTCCCAAATTGAAACATCATTTGACCAATTATCCTGCAGAAAGCGAGTAAAAACAATAGTTAGTCAATTTGGCCTATGCGTATCTATAGAAGTCCCAGCATAGCAATAATCATGACGACCAAAGAAAAAAGCTTCAGTTTATCTATGCTGGGTATCATCATCATTTGAATAAATACATTAAAAAAATTAGAAAAATAAAACTCACTGTAATATTCCTTTGAATAGCTTGTATCATAATAGAAAGATTTGAATCATAGAAGGTTTTTAGAGCAGACTGAATAATCATGGTATCCCACACCTGGACCAAAACCGAAATCACTGAATTTAGTTGATTTACTGAATTATTGACGGGGACAGATTGGATGAGCATGATGACCAACAGATAAAAACCAAATGATTACGTAGAAGATCTTAGTGTCAAAGAAATTAAGAATCACTTGCAAAAGTGGGTGCATCTTTTACCTACAGCATGTGATAATACAATAAGGTTTCTTTAACTTTGGCATCAAATGCTAAGTGTAGGTATCAGTTTAGACTGCAAGGAATAAATAGAATTAAAATTAAAACTCGTATCTTTTTCCTTAAAAAGGGATTGGGATCCCAAATCTTTTCCTTGCTCATAATACCTGTTACTCCCAAACACAATGAAGAAAGCAACAAGATACTGACAAAAAAATAATATACAAGTAAAATTTCTCTCAAAAAACTATAAATCTTTGTTAAATTACACTAAGAAAAGGAAAAAAAAAAACAACTTCGGTTACTTAATACAATTAAGTCATAGAAGGGAATAAGCCAGTGTAAAGTTATCAACTAACATAGAATCTGATTCTAGGCATTTACATGATGGAGATTTGTTTTCCTTCTGTACCAACGAACTGTAATTGAATTTCCACCTAGGTCTCCAAGGAAACCAACATGTAGGGGCTGCACCAGAAATCAAAAATGAAAAACATATCCTTTCAAGCACAAGTTAGCTGAAGAAAAATAGACATCTAACCATGCGATTGTAATTTTCGCACAATACATCAAAAAGAATATCATGACTAATTACCACCAATGCTTGTTTTAGACTTTCAAGTTCTCATTACTTACCTACCCATAGGTAAACTCAAATACTCTAAGTTGTCACTCATGCAAATCGAGGACAAGATTTGAAAGCCATAGTTACTTTTTGAACCAAGAATAACTTGTGTTTTTTATAATATTTTAAATAGGAACAAAGAAGAACAAACCTGATGAACATCCCCAACAAAATGTGACAAAAACAGAAGTGCCTCAGTCAAATTATCTGTATTTGATAAAGGTAGAATCAGAACAGAAAATTAAAGGACATATCTACTAAAAAATTAAGAATGCAATCTGTGAATGCACATACAGTTTAATTCAGATGAAGGGCCTGCTTCTGCTGTTTTAAGTTGCATCGTATAGTTGTATATTCCTCCAGTTACACACCTGTGTTTATGCTTGGAAGAATCATGGCAATCTCCTTCAAGAATCATGAGAGTCACATCATAGTAACTTGAAAAGTGTGTTGCCTTTGAACAGTTTAAGTCTTATTTGGATAAACTTCTCGGGAAATACTAGTAGAAGAAAGAAATTAAAATGAACTTATAGTGTTCTTGGATGGAGACCTTTTAGAAAAGGTAATTCATTTTTATACAGAATGTCAAATGTTTTACAGTAAAATATGTTGTTTGTATAAAAGAAATTGAAATTAACAAGAATAATTTGATTATTTTTAATTATAGAATTTCAATATTACACTTAAAAAAAAGTAAGAATTTGAAATTCTACTTATTTTCTAATCTCTCACTATTAAGAAGTGGATTTTAAACCTGACTCAACCTTACAAAAACGACTCATAAGGTGAGGTTTGTACTCACTTATATACCATGCAATGTCTTTATCTCTAGTTGGTGTGTGATCTCTAACACACCCCCTCACGTCGATACCTGTCAACTAATACGTGAGACTATATATTTATGGGTGATGTGATAGTGGGTAGTAGCCTGATAAACCCAACAAATTCTCACTACGATAGAAACTAAATGGCTCTGATATCATATTAAAAAGTGGACTTTAAGCATAACTCAACATTTTAGCTTGGCTTCAACAAGGATGTTGTTGCCTCAACCTCGGCTGAGATGTTATCATCTTGGTCGTACCTAAGATAACGCCAGTTCAACCAAGGTCTGGATGTCATTGGCTCAACCTGAATTGGAACTTCATCCGCTAAGTTTAGGTCACGACATCTTGACTTTACATTATCTTTTTTACTAATGAGTGTTGGGGTTTCTTTTAGGTTGAAGTTGATTGTAATTAGTTTTGGTTGACATTGTCAATTAGTTGATCTCTAGTTCAACTTTTCTAAAAGTTGACAGATTCACTTATGGAAGAAGTATAATTCATTTTAGCTTCTTATTTTCTTTTCCAATAAGTATTTGTTGATAAGTTTATCCAAAGAGAAGCTACACATAGAAAAATTCCATCAAAGCCAATGTAGCATAGGGCCAAACAAACTCACTGCAGTATTCGTAGTTACACTTGAAATCCGGCGTGTCAACATAATGTAAAGCGCTACTCCAACGATAGTGGTAATTAAACCTAACCTCGTCAGCCCAAGAGCACACTGCAGCAAGATCACCTTCAGCAGAATCTGGAAGCAATTGTTTGACAGCAAATAAAGCATCTTCACTAAGATAACCCTGCAAATTGCAATTCAAACCCTCCAACAATATTTTACCAACACTGCAGTCTCTGGATAAACACATAGTAAAACCCCAAAACCGCTTATATTCCCAAACCAACTAAGCTTCTAACTGACCCTTCAGTTATACTCAATACTCTATTGTTTTCACAGCATGTTCTACGCTGCACTGGATCTGTTATCATGTGTTGCATATTGAAATCAATTTATGAATAATTGAGACATTGATAATGAATCCAGAAAGAGATGTAAAGGCAAAGAATAGTGTGGTATTGTTACTTTACCTGTGCAATCTTACAAGTGACATAGTGACCCTCCTTTCCCCAACCCAGAACAGTTGGCAGTGGCATCAGCAACAGTAGAAATAACACTCTCACTCTCTCATCACCCATATGCGTCATGTTAATATTACACAACTATCACCAACAACATGGAAACATACACAGACACAACAAATCTTGCGAATGAGTTTGGTGCTAAGCCTAAAATTCCTAAATAGTAAGTAAATACCCAAAAACCCAAACCCCAACTACAAAGTAACTTCCTAAATTTTCATTTACCAAAAGGAAAGGGAAAGGATGAGTCACCACAATTCAGATCACCTTACTGGAACCAACGGGTGTATCTGTAGGTAGCAAATGTTTGTCAAAAAGTTTTTTTTTTTCATTTTCAGAAAACATAATAAATTTTAGAGATTTTAATTTTCAAAAATTATTAAAACATGTTTAATTCACTATAAATATTCTTAAAAAAAAATCAAATTAGATATTTCGAAATTGTATTCAAATATATTAAATGAAATATGACGTTTCTACAAAAGGGAATTTGACATTTTTGCAACATCAAAACTTTTCTCCCAATTGAAAAAAAAAATCTCGCTTTCAT
>Ga0123341_1005886_pt1 | contig 11013 bp, 4 predicted proteins | sample Turbeapinknodule_FD_89959 | JGI IMG/M metagenome (GOLD analysis project Ga0123341, IMG submission 89959) | Root nodule microbial communities of legume samples collected from Mexico - Turtle bean Mexico pink nodule | ecosystem: Host-associated > Plants > Roots > Nodule | place: Mexico: Nepantla...
AGCTTCGTTCTAAGTTGTTCTTATAATTATGCGAGGGATCGATAGTTAGGGGACATTCTTAAGGATTTTATATGCGAGGAATCGATATAAATTATTTTTATACGGGCATCAATTTCAATCAAAAACTCAATATTGACATGCTAATCAAAATACTTGAGACTGAGAGAGATGAAACTAATCCTTATTTTTCCAATTGAAACAACTAATTATTTTTCTGTTTTCTTATTGATCAGTGCCAACATAATTAATTTAAAACTCTTCTAATTGTTCTATTTTTATATTTAACGTTTATTGTACTCGATAATTGTTCTATTAATTTAGCTTTTACAAACCATGGATTTTGGATAGCAGAGCAACCAATCATATTGCATCTGATTCACCATTTTTCACCCACACTTCATCATCATTTATTTCAAATGTTAATCTGCCCGCTCAACTGCGCCCATCTCATCTGCGGGCACAATTGAATTCAATGACAATATCACTATCAAAGAAGTTCTTTGTTCCTTCTTTTAATCTAAATTTCATGTTTGTTAGTAAGATAACTAGGATTTCAACCGTCCAAGACAAACTACTCTCTATTCACAAAAACAAAATAACTCATCATTTATTGCCCTTTTGATTTATGTGGATGATATTTTTTGATAGGAAATGATTTGACAGAAATCCAACGTGTTAAATACGGTCTATTACAACAATTTTGCATTAAAGATCTTGGAGACTTACAATATTTTCTAAGGATTGAATTTTCCCGTTCCAAAGCTGGTATTTACATGTCACAAAGAAAATATGCGTTTGATATTTTGCAGGATATAAGACTCACATGTGCTCGTCCAGACAAATTTCCAATGGAGCAATACCTAAAACTCACACCAAACGATGGAGAATTATTAAAGGACCCAGTCTAATACAGGCGACTCGTGGGACGACTTATATACCTCACGGTTACTCGACCTGACATAGCATTTTCGATTCGGACCCTAAGTCAATATATACAGGCTCCACGGAAACCTAATTGGGATGCCGCAATTCGAGTTCTAAAGTACATCAAATGATCACCGGGACAAGGATTGTTATTGCCATCCGAGAACAATTTGACATTGACAGCTTATTGCGACTCAGACTGGGAGGTTGTCAGACAATTTGGAGATCAGTATCTGGATATTGCATTGTACGATATTTGTACCCAATTATATGCAATTAATGTAATAATGATAGAATCACATTATTAGTGGATCCCTACCTAATTAGTTTGTAATGGAGAGAGAAAGTCTATTTATTCTTGTACATGAAGTTATGTAAATACACACAAAAGAATAAAAACATCTTATTTCTTCTTTCCATCTTCTTACATACAATTTTCTTATAATGAGGCATACGAGAAAAAAAATTATGTTTAATTATAAACATAATGTATTAAATTTTTGAATTGGAAGTAATGGCTATTTTTGGTATTCATAGTTCATTGATGACCAGTTTAACAGTTTCCCTTGAAAAGAACTCAACATATTACTTTTAATCTTTAGTATGAACTCTGCCATATTAGTTTTTTACATTAGATTAATGATTCAAGATGTACACAATTATTTGTCATTCTTAGTTCCATGGTGAATACTTACACAAGAGTGAAACAAGAAATATTATGAATCAATATCTAGATTTGTAATGAACTGCTATTGTTTTTTATGGAATAATTGATTAAGGTAAACGAGAAATTTGGGGTTTAGGTTTTTGTTTTCTCTGGGGAAGGGAAGATGGTGATGTCGTTTTCAAGGGTAGAGATGAGGGGAGAAGGAGGAAAAGAGAGACTTCCAATGGTTCAAGAATAAACCAGAAGTGTGTGTCGCTATCTTCACAATCTTGGATCAAGACAGAAGACTAACGATTCCTCTTCTATTTATGCCCAACTTGTGTTCACTCATGTTCCCTCTTTTTTTTAAGGATGTTGTTCATCAGTCTCGCTTACGTGCACATGCCTTTTGGAATGATTGTGACACCATTTTCATTCTAATCAGTTACGTCCTAATTATTAACCTATAAAATAAATTAGTATCCTATTATTCCTTATGTATATTCTTAATGCAAATTAAAAAGAAATTGAAAGATTCTTCCATGCAAATAAAAAATAAAATTTGCTAGAAGTTAGTAATGGCTCTGGTTGGCACTAACATCAATTATTAGGCTTAGAGAATGAGATAACAACGCAGGAAGATATTTTTTTTAAAGGTAAAAGGAAATCGATTTAAAACCTGATGTAAATGATAAAAATAAAACAAAAAATAAAAAATGAATTTATTTTAATAATATGTTTAAAAATAAGCTGTCAAATATAAATTACCGTAAGCAAGTACTTTTCTTTTAATTAAACAAACTTAGTCAAATAAGTTACCTTCAATTTCATATGAAAAAACTTTTTTATTCGGTCATGAGTCCAGCTTATAACTAAGTAGTAAAATCAATTACAAACTGGTTTAAATATCATGCCAAAAGCAAAGCATTATTAATTCTTAAATAAGATTCCGTAAAAAAAAATCTTAAATAATATAAGGTGGGGTCAAAATTGTCTTCAAGAGAACTAATTTGGCACGATAGCATGGTGCCTACTTACTCAACTTTTTGGATTTTTTAGTCACAGTTTATTTGATGCAAATTATGCCTATTTGAATATCAATTGAACTCATATAAACTCGCCTTACACTTATTCAATACTTATCTTAATTACTCATACATTATGTATTGATCAAAAGAGAATAAACTTTTTGTTCATTGATCAAATTTGTTTCCAAACACACTATAGTGGGTAATGAGAAAGTTGGGTTTATATAGGCAAAAGTCATAGCAATGTTTATTTGTCAATTTCTTTTTCTACCTCCATAATTTTTCTCACACCTCCATAAATCTTTTATTTTAAAAACTACCCTTTGGTAAAATATGCAGGGTTTATTTTTTTATTTTCGATTTATATAATTTGTAGATCTTTCAAATTCTAGAGTTTGAAAGATATTTTTAAATCCAAAAAACACATTATGAACTCTAGAATTTGGATTACAATTTTGTGTATTCTGAATTCTAGAGTTCAAAAGGTATTTTTGGAAATTCTAAAGATCTGAAGGTGTTTTCAAATCCAAAAAATACATTTCAAACTCTAGAATTTTTGGAATACAATTTTCTATCTCGAATTCTAAAGTTTGGAAGGTATTTTCAAATTCTATTTCGAACTTTAGAATTTGTAATACATTTTGTATTCTAAATTCTAGATTTCAAAATGTATTTAGAATTCGAAAGTTGAGTTTTCAGTGACTTCAAGTGAATGCGCTTTGGGTCTTTAGGAAGTGACCTTCGCACGCAACCTTCTACAACCTCCTTGATCATCTTCAACAACCACCACAACACTTTCCCTCACCTTCACTTGTCTGTCAATCTTGCTCGCCACCGCCGTGACTGAGTTTTGGATGGTGGGACTTTTTGTGCATGGAGAAAGCGGAGAAGGGAAGAGACGGTCGGGTGTTGCAGGTTTTTTTTTATTAAGGGTCAGATGATAATTTCACAACTCCCATGGAGGTACATAAGAAAACATTGAGGTGAAGGAAGAAGCTGCCTATTTATTTTTGGCAAATTCTCCCTACACCTCAATGGTTTCTTCCTTTATCTCCATAAAATGTTGAAATGTCAAACATACCCTTGACAATATATCTTAGGGTTTTGTTTAAGTGGGGAGTTGTTCTTTGAAGGTTCTGTTTCAATGGTGTTTGTGGGTGGTTCTTGGTGGTTGGAGGTGAATGTGAGTTAATGGTTTCCGTTTTCTTTTTTATTTTCATTTTGTTATTATATACACCTCACTTTTTGAAGCACATACTGGATTGGTCCATTCGACATACAAAACTAAATCTAGTATTGTAAACTGAATGGATCAATCTGGTATGTGTTGTAAATTTACATACCAAATTGTATTATTAGATATACAATACTGGATCCAATTTTGTATACCGAATGGACCAATTCAGTATGTGTTTCAAAAAATGAGGTGTACAATCTAGTTTGTTTAAAGAAAAATCATACCAAATTGTGCAAACGGGTATGTTTCTCAACAACGTTATATTTTCAGTTTATAGAGTTTGACTTCAACACAACACAACACAATTTTTTTTTACATAAGGTCCAAAAATGATGGTGTGAAAATAAGGTGCGAAAATGAGATTTAAAAAACAAAAAACTTAGCTTACCTACTCTTACACTAGTGTAGAAAACGCATATAATAACACTGGTTCTAGGAGACATATAACGCTCATTCCATCACTAATGTAAATCTCAGCGATGTAAAATGTCAATTACACATAGCACCGGTTATAAAAATTGTTCTGATATGTACCAAAATCTGAATAAAATATTTAAAAATATGTGCTCTAGAGTCACATATTAAACCCTAAACCCAATATTAAACCCTAAAACCTAAACCCAATACCAAAGAGTTCAACATATAAAAATTAAAAGAACAATTCAAAAACTAAAATATAATATATTATATTTCAAACATAATACACATTGTTGAGGGTCGATTACCCCCGGACCCAATACCAAGACGTTCAACATATCATAATTATCCAATTTAAAACATAATACAATATATTCCAAATACAATATAATAAAACTAATTATCTATATAAATAATTGTAAACCAAATAATAATTAAAATTAAAATTAAAATATTTAAAAATAAAGGACTAACCTAGAGCGTGAACATTAACGGAGTTGTGGCGATGACAAAGACAACAAGAGCGACGACAAGAGTGGCAACAAAATAACATAGAAACGTGAATGGAAGAATTATGTTCGGTGTGGATGCTCTCACGACGAAGAGATTGAAATAAGAGAGAAGTAGTGGGGGGAGCGGAGGAGGTAGCGACTGGCAGAAGCAAAATGAACTCTTGAGCAAGAAAACTTAGAATAACACAAATAGAGAGTAAGGGAGCGAGCCAAGAAAATAGGGTAAAAACATATATGACACCGATTATGAGTAATAACTAGTGTAATATATCTTTTTATTAACTTAAATCTTTTTTTACTCTAAATGTTATATATAATCCCAAAGATAAAATTCTTAAAAAAAATATTCTCTGAACAGGACATATTATACCGGTTAGATAGTCCAACCGATAACTGATGTAATATTTGTCAAATATTTTTTTAAAAAAACATCATTGTATTTTTATTTATACCAATACTTATTTAATCAACCTAATATGTCAGTTGTAAAAAGTGGTATTTGCACTAGTATTATACAAATACTCTCGTCACATCGACTGCGCTCAAATCCTCTCTCAAATTCACTTTCATTGAAATTATGGAGTTGGAGGAAGAAGGTCTCCATCACAAGAATCAAACCCAAATATGGAGTTCGAGGAAGAAGCTGTCCATCACAAGAATCATAATTGGGTTTGGTGTTTGGGGGTAGTTGATTCAACTTTCTACAGTACCATCTCCCTCCACCAATCCTAATAGACGATGTTCCGTGAAAGCAATTGCATCAATGTTGATAATGGAATCCACAAATTATTCCCAAATGTTTGTAACTTTTGATCTAGTCAATTTTCACACTTCTCCTTCCACTATGCCAACACTCTTCCAAATCCTACAACTTCTCCCATTCCAACTCTCCTTAGAGCTCATATTTATCTCCATAAAAATTATAATAATATTATTAATAATTACAATTTCATTCTCATCTTCCTGCCAAAGTGACTGAACGAACCAAATAATAACTAGTTTTTGTTTCTCTGTCATTTGACTTATATAGAACCTCATCTTCATTTCTAATCAGATAATTAATCAATAAACGTTTTTGTTTTAACCACTCTACCAAAAGTTTCTCTTCCCTTGTGAGATTACAACATATTCTTACAAACTTGGGTCAAGAATCGAATGAGAACGAAATATTTGATATGAAATATAATCACAATCAAAATGTTTTGTCTCTTTATATGTGTAGTGCAGAGGTCAAAGTATCTTGTCTCTCTAAAATGTGCTGTCTAGAGGTTAGTATCCTATGCACTTATGTTTTTCAAGTGACCAACCCATGGAGTAAAGAAAGCTCTCTTGGTATATATAATAAGAGCATTGATAATTTCACAACCCATTATAAGAAAACAACAATTTGATAAACAGTTATAATAAAATTTTAATTATATTTTTCTATTTTTTTAAATTAAATTCTTGATATACATTATTAAAATAAAACTGTGAAGTGAGTATTTATTCAGTATAAAATTTGAAAATATAATTTTTTATATAATATTAGATCATATAAGAAGTGGGATACCTTCTTTCTATCTCTCAAAATAATGGATGACATCAGTTAAAAATGGTTCTTTTTTTTTATTATTATTATTATGGAAAAATTGTTATCTTAAATAATAATAAAATATTAAATTAATAAGTTATTGAATTAAAGTATTGATTATAAAATTAATAAAATGAGTTGTAAGGTAAATGAGACGAATTAAACACACCACCAATAAATAAAAGACATTAAACTGGCGCATTAAATATCTCCGAAGCACAAAAAAATGGGAGAAACCAAACCAAAGTTTCTGCAAAGTACACAAAAAGAAAAAGAGAATAAAGTGACTACAAACACAGTATGCAGATGAGCTTAGCCGTTAAAATTAGGTACAAATTGTTCTTCCAAGGAGTGGAAGTGGCTACTTTCTCCCTCAAGAAGTCGCACAACCTGATGAAGAACAAGCTGATATTTATTGTAATTTGCAATATATTTGAAAGAGTGTGCAGATCCTCCTCTCTTATGAACATTAATGTTAGATGTTGATGTTGTAAATAAAAACAAAAAAGTTGGTGAAAGTAATAACGAGGTTGAATTAAGTACCTCTCCCATTGATGGACGCATCTCAGGCTTCCTTTGCACACAGAAGTATGCTGCTTTAGCAATGAGGTAGAGTTCATACGTGTCATAAGATTCCCCTAGACGAGTGTCAATCAGTTCATGTAAGGCCAACTTCTCTATCATTGGCTCAGCCTAATGTTTCCACACGTAATATTATTTATCAAGGTCAGTGATTGATGTTGATATTGATACTGCAAACATGTAAAGTTTCTTTCAATGGTTTTGAATATATCTAAAGACGTAAACAATCAAAGATACCCATTGTCGGAGAGATTGTTGTTGTTCTGGATTGTTGGAATTCCCAACCTGGCGTCCCGATATCAATTGTAACAGGATAATGCCATAAGAATACACATCTGTTCCCTCAGAAACAATACCATCCTCAGCATACTCAGGAGCAAGGTATCTACAATCACAAAAAGCATTCTTTCTTTTATTTTTTATGTTTTGAATTCAGAAGCATATGGTCAACGAAGTTATAGTAAACAAAAACTTGAACAAATTCTCACCCTAATGTGCCCATTATCATTGTTTGAGGACTTTCATTACCAGTCTTCCATTTAGCAAGCCCAAAGTCACCTAGCTGCATTTATAGTCAACACACCACTTAATTGAAAGCTCATGCCATCAAAGCATTTTCAGTCAACATGCCACTTTAATGTGAATACCAAAAGGAAGCCTCTTATAGAAATGATAAAATATGGAATTACTGAGTTATGTGGATGTTGTGAAACCAAAACTTTTTATACACTATCCATGAACCTTCCCTTATATGGTGTTACCATGGGAACAATATCGTGGGTGAGAAGTATATTGCTTGGTCGCATGTCCCGATGAATAATAGGACCACCACGGCATTCCTCATGTAGAAAACGCAATCCCTTTGCAATTCCAATGGCAATAGCATACCTCTGGTGCCACTCAAGAACTGCTGCATCATTTTCTACAAAAATGTTCTCATAAAAATTAAACCTCAGGGTATAGAATATATTTTTGAGACTCAGAGTAAGATACAAACTTACCAAATAAATGCCAATGGAGAGACTTGTTGCAAATATATTCATAAATGAGGATGTTTTTCTTTTCTTTGCAACAATAACCCAACAGCATCACTATATTCTTGTGTCGAGCAAAACTTAAGACGTACACCTCAGAATGAAATTCAGAAAATCCTTGTGAACTTTCTTCTTTCCTTACCTTTGCCGCAATTTGCTGTCCATCTTTAAGCACGCCCTTGTATACGTGACCATAGCCACCTTCACCTAATAAGTTATCCTTTGAAAAATCATTTGTTGCAAGTTGTACGTCAGAGTAGCTAAACTTCATTGACTCTTTGATAGATAACTCTGTTCTTGTCCCACAGCCAGTACAAAGAAGCGGTGCATCTGAATGTTTTGGCAGAAAGCCACTTTGGTTTTGCTTTTGGTCAATCTGAGAACTAGTGAGATACCTATATTCTCCTTTAGTGCTTATGTCTGCATCACAGTTAAAACTCCTATTTATTTCAAAGAACTAACTTGAAACATCATAGACCATAAATGCGGTAGGAAAAAAATAATTTAACCAGCAAAAACACCGATCTCTTCTATATTCAACTTTTACACGAGATTTAAAATGGTACAACGAACTTAAAACAAACCAACAAGTTGGTTCATTTGGTATTGGAATCTGTCTTGATAGATAAGGTTTTAGGTTCAAATCTTCTAGATTAACAAATTGGAGAAATACTCTGTACCAATTGTAACATGGTTACTAAACATAAAAATACACAAATTATAAGTTTCTATTGAACAAAACAAAAAGTAATCATACTTAAGCTACAAAAATAAGAATGATTAGTCCACGACTAATTACTACAGGAAATCATAAATTGCATTGACATTTAATCTGATATATAGCTGAAACAATCTCAATTTCAAACAGTTGTAATTTTCTTTCCCCAGTTTAGGAGTATGACATGCTATTAATTTATTATTCATCTTTCTATCCACTTCTCAGCAAGATTCACCCCGTGTCATGTATATCACTCCATGTCGTTCCATTCCACACCATCCCAAGCAACCAAACAGCATATTAAAATATTCAACAAGGAGTGTAAAAAAGACTTTCAGAAAGAATTTTATGATGATCAATTTTCCAGAGAGCCAGTGAAAAATGCTCATTTTCAAACACTATGATTCCATACCACTACAAGAAACGATTGCATGCATAATTCCTAAAACTTGTAAGGCAGGCTTGAAAAAATTAAACAGGCTTCCTGATCACCTGATCTTTCTTGCTTAGAAGAGGATCCAAATTCTGATACGAAATTGTAATCGCGCGACCTGTTACCACTTGAATGCTTCGTAAAGCTCCTAATCGTACCACTGGTATCAGAAGAAACTATAGAATGGGGATAGCTTTTGTAAGAGACAATAGAGTGCTCAATGTCTTCAATGCTATGACAATCTGATAGCGACACAAACTTTGATAAAGAAAATACAAATTTTGTTGCTGTGACCTTTGTGTCTTGTGTATAATGAGATTTCAAAATCTCCAGAGACAAGTCATCTTTAAGCAATGCAACCTTACATGGCAACTTGTTAAGGTGGTATCTCAGGTCGCGCCGAAGATGTCTGTTCGAATTTACCCAATAAAGTTGAAAGTCATCAGAGGAAAATAAGCAGGAAACTAAGTAAACTGATCTTTTTTTTAGTTTCAAATGTAAACCTATGCTCTACTAGATATTCCTATAGCCACATTAGGATAGGACAATTTTATTTGTTAATATCCCCATTAACTGATGGAAATCATCAATCTGTCAAATGCAGGATAACGGTTATTCACGAGCAAAGAATAATAATACCTGTCAAGTATTATCCAAGATGCATTGTAGTTTGTAATCTCCTGTAAAACAACCTGTTTAATTGGAAATCCTGCGGTGACTTTAACTTCAATTGTAGCCTGCACATGAATTGTGTAGTTATTATATACTTCAATCTAGAAAACAATATTGGAAACATTGTTCCAATTGCGTATAGTTATGCTACTAATTACAAGCATGCATTTGTTAAGAGTACTTTGGAAGCTCAGTGTAGAACATTTAATAATGTACCCCTTCACTTTGAAAATCTTCATAACTTGATAAAAGCTCACTAGCATATGTATCAACTTTCTTTTTGACTTCTTCCTCCATTGTACGAAAGTTGGTTCCAGCAAAAGACTCGGGACATGCTAACGTCTGGTACCCCACTATTAATCCAAAAGGAGGAACACAATAGTCATGCAATGAGTAATCAGCACATTGAAGGAACAATCTATATATACACACAAACTGATGCAGATCAACAAATGAATGAAGAAATAAAACGAGATAATATCTTCAACACATTAGTAGATCCATTCTCTTTCTCAAACTGATTGAAAAATATGCAATCTTAACACTTACTAGGGTGAGAGACTTTGTGCAATACACAAAGCACAAGCAGCTTGTCACCATTTGAGAGAAAGACACCACTGGACCGAACATGATCAACAACGAGTTTGATCTCGTGTTCAGTGCGGTCCCTTGTGGCATCACATGCAACCACGACGTAAGTTGGAATAGGAGGGCTATCCATACTCAAACTATTATTCTATTCCCTAAGCAGCACTGTGATGATTGATGTTGAACCTTGAAGTTTGACACGAAATGTGGTGATGCAGAAAAACACATACTTAATAACATGATAAGTGGAATTGAAGAAACTATCGTCCAATTAATCAAGACAGAAGCATTCTCAAGCCTTGTCTGTCCAAAATAGCAGCACCAGTAATCTTTCTCTCACTGTGAAGGTTGAGACAATACCAAGATAATATGCTTGAGCATATTCGGAGAGAGAGATGAATATAATGATACTATGCCGCCTTGGACAGTGCCAACATGGGGAAGAGTACGAGGAACTTGAAAACAGAATGTGTTTACTGTTTGCTTGGACATGCTTTACAAGATTCTAGATTCTCCACTTTCTTCACTTGTAAACTATTTGAATATCTAATTTCTCAGCTTTATACTAATCCCTATTCCTGTCCTCTTCTTAGTTGATACAATCAGCATTCATTTATAGAAAACCAACGAACATAAACGGGTATTAAAC
>Ga0123341_1005887_pt1 | contig 11010 bp, 5 predicted proteins | sample Turbeapinknodule_FD_89959 | JGI IMG/M metagenome (GOLD analysis project Ga0123341, IMG submission 89959) | Root nodule microbial communities of legume samples collected from Mexico - Turtle bean Mexico pink nodule | ecosystem: Host-associated > Plants > Roots > Nodule | place: Mexico: Nepantla...
AGAGAGATATATATATATATATATATATATATATATATATATATATATATATATATATATATATATAATATGTATTTTGTTAATGTAATACTAAATGATGATGTGATTATTGAGATGTTGTTTAATATCTATATATCAATATAATTTAAGTATACAATTAAGATACTATAGAAATTAGAAGTAAAATAAATCACATTAGAAATATATGTTACCCAAATATTAAACTGCATTGTATAATTGTTATAATATATAAATTATACCTAAAAGACAATTACAATTATTAAAAATTCCTAGAAGACCCTAATTTACACAGAATATTAAAAACGAAAACAATACAATTATTATACCTAATCAAGTAATTAAAATCATATTATACTTTGAAGATCTATTATGATTTATGTTTGTTGATTTGTTTTTTAAATGTAAAGTTGATATAAATTACGTGATATACGATTTGTAAGAAAGGTTGATATAATATAATAGAGTGAAAAATATAAAATTTAAATTTAAGAAAAACAGGATGGTATTGTAATTTTTTTTAAAGTTATTATTACATCAAAATTCATGTAGGAGGATTTTATTGTGTTAATATAAGTAAACAAAATTACTACTTCTACAAAAGAGAAGAAAAGGGTAAAATTGTCATTTCAGATGTTCTTATAGAGGTGCAGGAAGAATTGCTCCACTTTTAGCCTATCACCGGGCTTCCAACGAAGAACGAAGCCCATTATAGGAATTGGGCCGCATTTGATAAAGAACACAAGATCTTCGCTAGTTATAAATACTCAGGCGCGGTTATTGTTCCCGCCAACTGTGTTGCATCTTCGGCGCAATGGAGCCAGAAAATCACAAAACGATGGCAGTGAACGTGCTTCGAAGCAGAATCTGCGACCCCAAATTCATCTTCAACAACGATTATCCAGACAGCAACTACAGGTCTGAACTTCTTCTTTCCCACAGTTAACGTTTCTCCTTGTTATTCAATCAAATTCGAATCGGTCGTAGCCTCACTTTACCGATTTCTCATATCAGCAAACTGAAATTCATGATATCGAGTTCAGTGACGGAGGCGTGCAACAATTCTATTCTGCTTCTCGGTCCGCGCGGCTCCGGAAAGAGCGCGGTGTGTTCATCACTCACCTCAATCTCAACCTTGGTTTAAGGGTTTCCTCCATTTTCTTTTCAATATGTTTTCTCTTATTAGGTTTTGGAAGTTGTCATTCAAGATTTGCTGCAAGAGTATCCAGACTCGATTTCAGTGGTAATTAATCATTGCCTCTAAATAATAATATAGTTTAATTAGTCTTGGTCATTTGGTTCTTGTGCCTGCACAATCATAACTGTTTCATTCCCACACTTAGATATTACTTTCTTAGGCTTTACAGATTAGCTTTTGAACTCGTTTTAGTCTCTAAAATACCTTTTTAATCCATTTTAGTCCACGGTAGAGACTATAACAGATTAAAACGTCTATGTGGACAGACTACAATGAAAAAATAAATGTTCAAATATTACTGAATGAGCGATTAAACATAATGATATGAATAATTTATAAGATCGGAAGTATGTTTATTCTCTTGGATTAAATTTTTCGTTGCAGATAAGGTTGAATGGGCTTTTACATTGTGATGACATCTCTGCATTCAAGGTTAGCATTCATAAAACCTGCTTATACAATTACTAATTTAAACAGCTATGATGTTATTATTGCCCTTTGTTTTTCTGCTTGTGTTAATTTTTTTCTAGAATTGTTTTTCCTGATTGCTTATGTTGACTTACTTACTACTGACAACGACTTTGGTGACGTTTGTTAGCTGTGATTTGTATATAATCAATGGCTTCTTATATGGCTAGTTTGCCGCCCTAGTCAGCTTCTTACACTTAATAATATAGGCACATAGGTTGGCATGAACTCTGGTTGAGTGATTAACTAGTTAGTCTTGCTGCGGAAAGAGACAACTAATTGGAAGATAATCCACGGTGATTTAGCTAGGAAGCTTGTAGATTCTCCTAGTGGAACTGTGACAATGTTCTTTCTGAATTTTTGTTACAAGATAAGGAATAAATCTTTATAGAATTTACTATTCTTGTCATACGGTCAGTTTGATTGCACTGATGTAAATGAGGAAATAGTGGAATAGCGAGGAAGAGAGTTAATTTTGGGATTTGTGCACCATTTGGCAGTGAAAAGCTACGAAGAAATGGAGAGAAATTCAAACACTGTTCATTTCATCTAAGGGTGTAGAATAATGCAGAAATGGGCGGAAGAACACCAGATGGAAGGATGTCTCTTACGTTTTACTTCTTTTTGATACACAATCCCAATGTTTTATTATAAACACAAGAGTTGTTGCGCCATGTGTCTGTAATTTCTATCACAGTATATTATTTTAAAGACTTAAATTTAACATTTATTAATTTTAATTTTATATATTTTTTAAATAAAATGATTTGCCTTCTAAATTTTAAAAATAAAAAAGAACACATTAAATACTAACATGGCATTGAGTCCCATCCACCACAATTGCACTCCAATTTTGTCAAACCTAATCTCTTTTACATTACACAATACACCAAATGGGATGATCCCTCTTATATATTCTTATAGATAAGGGTAAAATAGGAACATAATGCCTACATCAAATAGGATAATCCCCATTTATACTTATAGATTATAGATAATAAATAAATATATAAAGTAGTAATAATGATAATAATAAATGAAAATAATATTAATAAATATTAATCTCAATAATAAAATAGTATTTTTAATTCCTTTTTTAAATTAAATAATCTCAAAAAAATAATCTTTTTTCAGTGAGACTATTTCTATTTTTATTTTATTTCTCATAAATTTCTCTTCTTTCTTTTTCCACTTCATTTCCTTTATTTCTTTCTTCTCTACCAAACATATATCAATACAAATAAGATTGTTTGAACGGGTAGATTTAGGTTGCACTGTATCTAATCTTGTTTGGTGTCTCATTTGTTGCTGCAAACCATGATGAAACAGGAAATAGCTAGGCAGTTATGCATGGAGCATCAATTGCTATTCTCAAAAGCGGTAACATAACCTACCTATACAAAATTCATACTATGCATTTGCAAATATGGTACGTTGATTTTTTTTATCTTGATATCAACATTCTGCAGGCATCATTTGATGACAACTCCCAGTTTATGGTTGCCATTCTAAAGTGAGTGAAAGTTTCATTGGTTAAAAAAGCAAAATAATTTCAAGTTCTAGAGCATTTACTATCTTTGTTTTATAGGGAATGCGGATTAGCACATAAAACAATTATATTTGTTCTAGAAGAGTTTGACTTGTTTGCTCGGGTAAGGCTTCTCTTGCTTTTGTCCTTTGATCATTTCTCAAAAGTTTGTGGTTTAACTTGTGGGTTATAATTGTAGTTATTTTCAACCTCTTACTCTCTGTTAAGTTTTGTGGTCACTGAAATATTTTGGTTTGACTTTTTAAACATACATTTGCTATGTCTGCATTCCTGATTCTTTGCAGGGTAAACAGCGGTTACTTTATAGCTTGCTGGATGCAATGCAATCAATAACATCACAGGCTGTTGTACTTGGCATTAGTTGCCGTTTGGTATGTGCTTTGCAGTTATTTCGTTTTTCTTCTATAAACTTTTAAGTAGTTGTGAATAGTTATGTCTGAATTTCTTAATGCGATTGGTAAGGAGAAAAAATTAAAGTGATGCTATTTCTGTAAATTACAAATTATTGTTATTGGATTAACTGTTTCCCACTTCTTTTTTTTGCTTGTATATATATTTTGAGAAAATAATCTATCATAGCATGTGGTTGTTGTAGAACATAAGATAACTTTTACAAATCAAGATAGTCCACCTTGCAGGATGCAGATCAACTGTTGGAGAAAAGAGTACGATCTCGGTTTTCACATAGAAAGCTGTTGTTCTTACCACCTTCAATGGAAGATTCACAGAAGTAGGTGGATTGTAATTTTCTTAGACTGAGATATGCTGAAGACGATGTTAAATGCAATGCTTGACTTGTCATGTAGGTTACTTATACACATGTTGACATTACCAATCGATTCAAGCTTTCCACATGATTATGCTGTTGAATTTAACAGGAAGGTCCAAGTATCCTTTTTTATTGCGAATGCTTTTCTATGTTGATTCTAGTTTATTAGTTGGGCTTCTGAACAAACAGGAGTGCCACCCATATCAATTTAAATGTTTCCAAAGCACACGAACGAATTCACATGTCTACCATATGCTGCAATCACCGAGATTTGATAACTTAATGCCAATAAATTCATAATGCACAGATGTTGACATGTTTGTCCATATTTGACTATTCTTATATTTAAGTTAATGAGTTTTGCAGAACGAAATATTGTTGCAAACCTTTTCAGTTTTCTGCATCGCCATTAACCGCCTTTGTGTTTGCTAGTAAACTTATTTCATTGAAAAGCCTTTGTGTTTGCTAGTAAACTTATTTCATTGAAAACAACTGGCTCACATCTACAGAAACTGCTATGTGTGGAAAAGTTAGTTATGTATTTTCTTGATCAATGAAAATTCACACTTGTCTACGTGGTTAAGAAATCCTTGACAAATTACAGAATATTATAGAAGATAGAAAGTTCAAAGAAACCATAAAAAAATATTTAAATGTTGATTCCTGTATCAAACATTTGCTGAGGTTCCTGTAAGTATCTTTTTCACACTTCTGTAAGCTGTTGAATAACATATAGATGTTCTCCACGCTTTTGCGAATTTGATTATTTTCAGATTCTGTGCAGTCTCTCATATGGATATGCAGACTGGGTTCCTGTCTCAGGAGAACTTTGAAATTGCATTTTCAAGCATCCAGAGGCAGCCCAAACTAGAATGTTTAAGAAGTATGACAATTTAGATAATTTATAAATCATAATAGATGTTACTCTTTCTGTATAGAGATGCCATTCCATTGACGTTATATTTTATATATAAACTATTCTCATTTAATGGGTCTTGAACTAATTGGCTTTCTGGTTATAATTGCGATTTGCAAGCAGATTGTTCCAATTTAGAACTTCATATTTTGGTTGGCATGAAGAGATTGGAAGTTAAAGAGCAAAGTTTATGCAACTTCAATTCTGTAATGAAAGGTAATATTTGTTGTTTTTCTTTCAATTTTTTTATATTATTCCTTAATGTGATTGCCAACTTTGCAGAGTATAAAAGCATGCATGATTCCTTCCGGACTTCTGAGTATTATTCAAGAAATGTCTGCTTACGGGTTTGTCCATCTGCTTTTATGATTTTTTTAAGCCAAACATGTTATTCGTAGCAAATAATGATTATGGTATGTTTCCTACCATTCCCGAAACTCATTTGGGCGTATTTTATCCTTGTGTATACAGGCATTTGAACACCTTATACATCGTGAGATGATATGTTTCACGGACAATAGAGGCCAAAGTTTGACTGTTGAATTCCGCCCTGTAAAGCTTTTAATTTCATCTGCTGAACTACATCAGGGACTTAAAGCGTATAGTTCATGTCCTGTAAGTTAACTGACTCAATTAGCCCAGCTGTATATTAATTATGTGCCAGATTGAGAAATAAGAATTGCCTGGGGATTTCGTTGGAAGTAAAGGGGCTTGCATCTCCTAAACATGATCTTAAGTTCAATTTCGAGATTCATGTGTATGATGGGGCAAAAAAACTGTTGGCAGGAGGAGTCTCCACTTTATAGCTTCATCTAAAGAGAAATTAGTCTCTTACATACCGGATAGAAGGATATTGAGAAACCAAAATACTAATCAAATTGCATATTTTTGGCAGGCTTACCTTTTAAAGTTAATGGACCGTGAAGGCTAAAACCTTGAGGGACATGTCTGTTCGCGCTTGATGTTACGCTGTGTGGTACGATTCCAAATTCTGATAAATTCAACCTGTCTACTAAAATGTCTCTCTTGTTTATTCAACACTTTTTCGTGATTATATAGTTCCATGTACACGGAAATTAATCTTTTTTATTCATTTCTTTTGATCAATCAGATTTCAATTTGCTATAGGTTAAAATCCCGATTTACGTCATTACATAAATCAATAATTACAAATTATGAAAACACCCATCCCCGTAAAATGTTTAGGGCTTGTTAAGGGTGGGGAAAAAATCCAAATTACAAAATCCAATCCATAATTATCCAAATCTATATTAGTTTTAATCAATTTAAATGGATTTGTCTCAAATCCAAATTCATATTTTTGGATTTTGGGTTGGATATTGACTTGGCCCGATCCAAGTTGAGCCAAGACAATTTGGGCCCAAGTTGAATCGAGTCGGTATGGGCCAAAGTCGAGTCGAGTCAACTGTGGGCCAAGTCGAGCTGAGCGGGTGATATTGAGTCGAGTTGACCCATGCATATGTCTAGTTGAGTCGGTCCAGGCCCATGACGATCAGGTTTAAGGCTGATGTTGAGTCGAGCGGGCCTAGGTCGATGTCGAGTCGAGCAAGCCTGAGACCATGTCGAGATGAGTAGGCTCGGGCCCAAGTTGAGCCAAGCAGGCCTGGGTCGAAGTCGAGTCGAGCAAGCTCAAGCCCATGTCGAGTCGAGCAAGCCCGAGCCCATGTTAAGTTGTTTGGGCTCAGGCTAATGTCTAGCCAAGCGGGCTTGGGTCGATGTCGAGTTGAGCGGGCCCGGGTCGATGTCGAGATGAGTGGGCCCAGATTGATGTCGAGTTGTCAGGGTTGGGCCATTGTCGAGTCGTATGGGCTCGGGCAGATTTTGAGTCGTTCGGGCCTAGGTCGATGTCGAGCCGAGCAGACCTAGGGCGATGTCTAGCATAGTGAGCCTGGACCAATGTCAAGTCGTTCAGGTCCGGGTCGATGTCAAGTTGTTCGGGCCCGGGTCGATGTTGAGTCGTTCGGGTCCGGGTCGATGTCGAGTCCGGGTCGATGTCGATTAGTTCGGACCTGGGCCGATGTTGAGACGAGCGGGCCCAAACTTTTGTCGAGTTGAGTGGGCCCGTGTCGATTTCGAGTTGTTTAGGCTGGGGCGATGTCCAGTTGTTCGGGCCCATGTCCATGTCAAGTCGTTCGGGCCTGGGGCCAATGTCAAGTCGTCAAGGACCGGGACGATGTTGAGTCGTCTAGGCTCGGGTCGATGTCGAGTCGTTTAAGCCCGTACCAATATCGAGTTGTCTGAGCTCGTATCGATGTCTAGCCGTTTGAGCTCAGGTCGATGTTGAGTCGGCCGGGCCCGGGCCGATGTCGAGTTGTTCGGGTTTGAGCCGATGTCAAGTCATTCGAGCCTGAGTCAATGTCGAGCCGTTTGGGTTTGGGCCGATGTCGAATCGTCCGGGTCTAGGTTGATGTAGAGCCGAGTTGGTCTGCGTCCAGGTTGAGTCAGCTTAGGCCAGTTCGAGCCAAGTTAGTTTGTGTCCATATCAAAATGGATTTAATGTAATTGATAAAGTAAATTTAATCTAATTAACAAAGTAAATTTAATCTAATTAAAAAAAGTGGATTTAATCTATAGATTTTTAGAAAAATCCAAATATATTTGATCTAGTTAAAATGGATATGGATTTTATATCCAAATCCATATTTTTGAGCCAAGACAATTTGGGTCCAGGTTGAGCAAAGTCGATCGGAGTCCACGTCGAGCTGAGTTGTTCGGGCCCAAGTTGAATCAAGTCGGTATGGGTCTAGTCGATCCGGTCCAGGCCCATGACGATCAGGTCAGGGTTGATGTTGAGCCGAGCGGGCCCAGGTTGATGTCGAGTCGAGTAGACTCAAGCCCATGTTGAGATGAGTAGGCTCGGGCCCAAGTTGAGCCAAGCAGTCTCAGCCCCATGTCAAGCAAATCAGGCCTGGGCCGAAGTTGAGTCGAGCAAGCCCGAGCCCATGTTGAGTTGTTTGGGCCCGGGTCGATGTCAGGCTCAAATCAATGTCAAGTCGTTCAGGCTCAGGCCGATGTCGAGTCGTCTGGGTTCGGGCCGATGTTGAGTCGTTCGAGCCTGGGTTGATGTCAAGCCGAGTAGACCCAGGCCGATGTCCAACATAGTGGGCCCGGGAGTCGTTTGGGCCTGGGCCGATGTCTAGACGAGCGAGCTCAGACCGTTGTCGAGTTGAGTGGGTCTGGATCGATGTCCAGTCGTCTAGGCCGGGGCCGATGTCGATGTCTAGTCGTTCGGGCCCGGGGGCCGATGTCAAGTCATTCGGGATTGGGCCGATGTCGAGTCGTCCGAGCCCAGACCAATATCGAGTTGTCTGAGCCAGTACCGATGTCGAGTCGTCCGGGTTGATGACGAGTCGTCCATGCTTGACCGATGTTTGGTCGTTTGAGCTCAGACCGATGTCGAGTTTTTCAGGTCCGAGTTGAGTTCAAGTCGTCTGGGCTTGAGCCGATATCGAGTCGTTTGGGTTTGGGTAGATGTCGAGTCGTCCGGGTCTAGATCGATGTAGAGCTGAGTTGTTCCGCGTCCAGTTGAGTCAGCTTAGGCCAATTCGAGCCAAGTTAGATTGTGTCCATATCAAAATAAATTTAATGTAATTGACAAAGAAAATTTAATCTAATTAACTAAGTGTCTAGATTTAATCTACTTTAAAAAAAAATTAAAATTTTTAAATATATTTGAACTATTTAAAATGAATATGGATTTTATATTCAATCCATTTATTTGGAATTAGATTGGATTCCAATCCATGACGTCCTCGACAATACACTTGCTTCTACATACATTCACATGTGTATTTTAAAGTTGTTACATATTATCATCTATTCTTGTATTGACACCTCATTCTGTAAGATTGAATTAACAGCTCTTTAAATGAGTGTTAATGACAATTTTGTAAATGTCAAATACATTAAAGAATATGTTTGAAGTATATTAAGATTTCTTTAATCATTACTTTAATTTGTAAACAAGTTTTACACTATTATTTAATAATGTCTCAACATTTATTAAATTTGAAAGTATTATTAATGCATACAAGTTCGGCTTTAGAGACACCAACTTTAGGTTTATTTTTTCCACTGTTTATGAATAATTCCGGGGAGGTGTACAAGTTGGGCTTTAGATTCTCGGCAATTACTTTCTGCACTTTTATTTGTTTCACCGTTCTCAATTTATTTTGAAATACTCATTTTGTCTTTTGTGCTAATTAGCAAATATGAAAATGATATTTCATTGCACTTCAAAAATTCTTATACCCCGCAAATTTGTTAGAAAAAAACTGAGTTGTGCTGAAATGAGCAAAAAGAATTAATTATGTATTTGGGAAAACTGCAAATTCTTGTGCTGTTTTTATTTTGATACATTTATGGTAGATGGCACCAAATGCTTTCAATAATCCGCACTCCACACCAGACCGACGCAATCGCAGAGAAAATAAACTTTATTGAGAGGTGACAAGAAAAAGTTAATTTTGGATTAATTAATATGGATAAGAAAATGTTTCTTATTTTATGTTTCTAATTACATAATTTAGAAGTGAAAGATATAATTTTAGATTATATAATTTAAATTGTATTTTTAAATTTTACAATTTGAAAGGAAAATAATTTAATAGTATAATTTAAAATATATTTTTGGACAGGATAATTTAACAGCGGAAAAAATAAATTAAGATTTGTAATTATTAAGTTTTCTTATTTTTATTTTGTTAAAAAGTAGAAAAAAAACTTTAATTGTTGTTTTCACTTTTATGTACGTCTTAAAGACTAAATAATTTTTTATTAAAAGTTTCAAATCAAAAAACTTAAATGATTTTTCCTCATTATTTCTACTGAATTTAAGATCACGTGATCGTAAATTGTTTCACACAATTAACTCAAAAAGAAAGTAAAATATAAAATATTGATTGTGAATAATTTCATAGTACGCTTTATAAAACCAAATCTCCCAAAAGTAGAAATACACTATAAAAAAATTTACTATCTAACTGACTCTAACCACTTTAGATCTACAAATTTAAGTTCCATGTGTCAAGCACGTGTCAAGGTAAATTCATTTCAACAAATTGTGGATGTCTGTCCCTCTCCACATGATAATTTATAGATAATATTTAAACTATCATTGAAGTAAGAATATATTTTTTGATAATAGGTTTTGTACTTAATAGTTTGAATCAACGATCATACATACATCATATAGAATATTATTCATAATTAAAACATGCATAATCATTTATAATAAATTTAAAATTTTATAATTAAATATATACATTTTAAATAAGGTGCTTTTGCTCAACGCAAAAAAGATTGGTTGAGCTGGTTGTACAATTTTTTAAATGCTCTTAGGTTAAAATTTGTTGAGTAGATTTAGTTTGCGAGAGAGGTTGAGTCTTCGGATAAAATTCCTTAAGCAAAGTTTCATCTGTTAAGATAAATTATGCCAAATTTACAATTCTATACAGTTTTCTCAAAACTGATTCCACTTCCAAATAGAACAAGTTGAAAATGTATTAAATAACTTTTATATAAAGCCTGATCGACACGTAATCACTAATAATTTGAACTTCTCCAACTTCTTTTATTATTGTAAAATATAATAGTTCACCATTCAATCTCACTAGTACTACAAATATGCTAATCAAACCAATCTCCTTTTTTTTTCTTCTAAGTTTTCAAACTTATTTCTAAATATGTTTCCAAACTTAACATGCATTCAAATATGATACCTTCCCTTCATCTTATTATTGCAAATATGCATATATCACAAATCGACTCAATTCATGATCATCCCTTACCTAATTTAACTTTTAGAACTCAGTTAGTAAAATTTCCCATGTACACATAAAGTAATAAGTATACATAACATATACTAAAAAATAATTTCAAAAATTAAGAAAAAATATTTTATAATAAATATATAAAATAATAGTATTTAAAAAATTTAATTGTAAAAAATCATTAAAATAATTGAATTTATGAAAGTTTATTTTAACGATCATTTACAGATGTCTCGTTATATTTTATTTTGATTAAAGGCATTCAATGTTAAAATAAAAATTTAAATATTAAATAATTAA
>Ga0123341_1005888_pt1 | contig 11010 bp, 10 predicted proteins | sample Turbeapinknodule_FD_89959 | JGI IMG/M metagenome (GOLD analysis project Ga0123341, IMG submission 89959) | Root nodule microbial communities of legume samples collected from Mexico - Turtle bean Mexico pink nodule | ecosystem: Host-associated > Plants > Roots > Nodule | place: Mexico: Nepantla...
CACAATTACAAAATCATGTTTTTAAACATAATTTTTTGTTTTAATTGTGTTTCGAACACAATTCACTTTTTTTTTTTAAATACATCCATTTCGATAAATATTTAAAAAAATTGTCCCATTCATATATATATAAAAAAAATCTTCTCTACTTGTGGTTCTTACTTGGTTTTGTCCATAATTAAAAGTGGAATAAAGGACCACTCAAACAAGAAGCTTCCCAGCAGCTATTTCAGAATTTGGTAAGCTTCAAAATTTCAACAAGAAGAAAATTTGACCATGAACTTGATTGTTGCAACCAGAAGAAATTCATTATTACATTGTTATATGTGGTTGTGGTTCTAAAGTAGGTTTGGTTTAGTGTTGAATTAAAGTTCCACAGAATTGAATTTTGAAAAGATTAAACACCTTATCTTATATTCTTATAATCCATAAAATACTCTTAATTTCTGTGAAAAAATTAGGTTTAAATTATTCATATTTTTCGTGAAGGATATGTGTGGTATGCTGATAAGTTGACTACTTTAAGATTTATTCATAAAGAATTATTTCATTGGTATAATAGGCTCTCATCCAGTCAGTTCTTAGAATTCTTTATGAATAAGTATAGTCTATCTGTGTTAACATATGAGTTTTGGTTTAATCCTTCCATATTTTTGTATATATATATTTTTTTTAATAATATTTTTTTTATGTGATGATAAATTATTGTTATTACTTTAGGTGTCAATATAATATAAATGAGATGTCAAGTAGCATAGTTATGCATGATTTTTTTTATAAAAAAAACAAAATCATTGATAATGTTTGACATTACTTCAAAGCCGGAAAGAAAACAGTAGAAAAAAAGTTATCAACATTTTCATTTAGTGTGAACCAACTTTCAATCTAAGATTCCTAGTTGAACTAAGTACTTAGGTTCTGATTTTAACATTATTTGATCAAATAGTTAAAATTTGTCTCTAAAGAGTATTTTTATTTCTCTACAATTTAAAATTGAAATGTTTGTTTTCTAAAATGAATAAATTTAAATCTTAATCTTAACAAATTGATATTTAATGTATTATTTTAAATTTCTAAGGTTCATTTTAGATCAAATAAATAATTCTTATTTTATAGTTTAAAAATTTGGAAGAACCAGTTAGCATAATATTACACATCAACAGTTAAGACAGCAATAGAATATTCTGTTAAACACTTAACTGATGTAATGATAAAAGTTAAAAATAGAACCTTTAGGTTTTGGTGTAACTTTTCTGAGATAAAAAACTTAGGTAGGAAATGAAAACCAAATTCTGCTTAAAGAAAAAGAAAATGTTATCCTTTGGGGTGATTACTGTGAACCATGAATATATGTGATCAAAGATTCAAAACAATCCCAAAAGTCTATGCCAATTCAATTTCTAATTTGGATTTGTAAATGTTCTTAGTTGTTATAAAAAGTACTGTGTAACCCAAAATCACATCATGGTGAAGGTGAATCATTACCTACCCAGATAAACTGAAAAGAAGGTCAAGCATTAAGGTGTTAAATATTAATTTAATCCAATCATTCTTTTACTTTATGGCCAATTTTTATGTCTCTTTCTCTCTCTCAAAATCAAGAACACTCACACATGTCCAACCCCACAAGCTCTTACGGAATAGTTACTGTTCTTTTCTGCTTAAAGTGAAGTGGGGTTGTGCTTTTTGGTTTCGTCTGCTGTTAGATTTTTCTGAGCAACAATGAAATCAGTTGCTTCACAACTCTCATGTCTGCAAGCCTTGTACCTTTAGTTCTGAAAAATAGAAAAAGGTGGAAACACTGGTGTCTTCCACCAAGATCATTCTTGTGGAATTACCAGGCTGTTTTAATACTTTGGTTGACATTATTGAGGCTATGTTCTAATTGCAGACTTTGCTGTGCTTGTCCTTGGATGTGTCAAGCGAGTTTTGCTTCAGCATATGCTGCTGCTTTCACCAAATTCTCTTCAGTTTTACTTTCCATGAAGGGGTGTTGGTAAAAGCTGAGAGATCTTCAGAGTTGTTGATCTAGTTTTTCTTCAGGAGGAAATGGGGCTGCACCTGATTTTCCTGCTAATTGAGCTGCATTTAGTTGTCTGCACTCACCAGATTCATGCATATGCAGGTATGAGCATAATTGAGACGCTCTGAGTTAGTTTCTGCATGTTGGGTCGAAACGGGAAGATGAGAAACAAAATCCCAAATTTACTGTTTTGAGTGTTGTATCTGGTTATATATGTGGTTCAAAATTTGTTACAGTTGACATATTCTATGTGTTTGGATTCTATAATCTTTGCTTAATTGGGATTCTTTGATGATTCTCTCCTTAGAGTTCGTACCTGTGGAGTTCATGTGTGTCAAAATTTGGCCTACCTGTAACTGACCCGTATACTAGATTCTCTTTGGTTCACATTCGCAGTTCATTTACTCGCATTGGACAAAAATTTAATGTTGAAATGATGATCAAACCTCCAATTTTACTAATTTCTACAGTCCACTTCTCTTAAGAAAAAGTCAGATTCAGTTTGGTGTAATAAAGCAATGCAATAGCTTTGGAAAATCATGATGAATTTTTATCATAAGTTTAAACATTTGAAGTGAACTTTTCACACAGAATCTTGATCAGTATAGTTAATCGGTTCAATCTCTGCTGATCAATATAAAATACATGTTTAGAACACGGATTGTTAGAAAAAAAACCTTAATATTATTAGTCTTATATTTTCAGAATTTAGAATCTTGATCATTACTGCAAATGATGCAGAGAAATTAGCAAGGAAATTGGCTTTTGCTATTACTATGATCACTTTAGCTTGACACAGATCTGTGATGCCATTACTAGGAGCCTGGTATTGGATACCATTACTTGCTTCTGCATCAAATTTTCTGTCCAGTCATCTCATTGATATATCTTGTGTTTCTTCAGGATAATCCAAATAATGATTCTAATATGATGTATTAGATAAAACCATACCAGAAAGAGACACCAATATTATAAAACAAATGTTCTTACTGCTTTGTTTTTTTATGTTTAAGGACACAGAGTTCAACCTAAGCTATGGACTAGGAATTCAGTGATAATATCAACTTACAAATCCATGTTTTGTTATGTGTTTCAGTATTAAAAACATTCTCCTGGTTACTCTGTAACAAGGTTGATATGAAATCCCAACAGGCCATGGCTATAGTATAAATCCATGAGGATATGGAAAGTTCTGGTTAATTAAACAAAGCAGTTACTCTGAGGAATTTAGCTTTCTAAGGAACTAACTATACCCTCAGAACAGGTGGGAGATCATGAAAAAGGTATAGACAATTAACAAAGTATATTTTATGGATCTTTTTGAACAAGAAGAAGCACTAGCCCTCTCCCCTCTATAGTTTCTTTCTGCCATGACACCCACCTCCCCAAAACTTTCCATTAATAATCCACCTAAGTATTTTTCCATTAACTTATTATGGAGTTGATAACCTCCTCTTGGAAAATTCATGCTCATAATTATTCTAAATTTGAAATTTTTCTTTCCTTCTGTAGCCACCAAACTGCCAGATTCCAGTGACAGAAGGCATATTAGTATTGCAATCCCACCATCAAAGTCATCTTCCGAAGGTCATTCAAGTATTATTGCACATTCACCTTCCAAGTCATCTTCTGGGGTACCTTCAAGCATTGCACTTTCACCTTCCAAGTCAATTCACAAAGCTCCTACAATCATATGGACACATGGTTCTGTGGATTCCCCAATCTCACATCATAAGCATCACTATTCTAAAAGAAAGTCACACAATCCAGCTCTAGCACCAATCTATTCAGTCCAGGCTCCTACATACAGCCATCAAGGTTTGATTCTGTGACTGAAAGATCTTAAATTTTTTACACAATTTTTTTTTGCATTTATTGATATTAGAATGTTAAAATTAATTTGGTTCTGCAAACTTCTACTGAATAGGTCCTTCAATCTTCAAATCACGACCTCCTTTCTCTTCACCAAATATTATGGATATTCATGCCCCGGCTCCTGCACCATCACCAGCTATTGTGCCGGGTCACCTCGATGGTATAAAATCTTATTTTTCTCCTTGCTTTTAGAGTTTATTTCTGTTCTAAGATTTCATCTACCTGATTGTTTCTTATATCCTTTTTGTATCAGTACCCTCTACTTCACCTACAATTTCTCCTCTAGGTTCATCATTGCAGAAGAAAAAGACTCCACCTCCAGCATATGAATTGGTTCTGCCACCTCCACCTCCTAATAAGGGTAATCTAATCTTGATCCTGCAACTAGCTAAGAATATTGTTATAGTTATGCTAGTTCTTTTTCAATAATCTGAAGAAAGCTAGCTGATGTTGATCCCACATGTAGATTGCTTGCCAATGACTTGCTCAGAGCCCTTGACGTATACTCCTCCTGGGTCACCTTGTGGTTGTGTATGGCCACTTCAGGTTAAAATCCATATCAACATTGCAATATACAAGTTTTTTCCGTTGGTTGCAGAGCTAGCCAAGGAAATTGCAGCAAGTGTTCTACTGAACCATACCCAGGTTCGCATTGTGGAAGCTGATGCAGCTAGTCAGCAACTGGAGAAAACCACTGTTCTCATAGACTTAGTACCCAAAGGAGTAAAATTTGATGATACCACCGCATTTTTAATATATAAGAAATTCTGGCGCAGGGAGATTCTGATAGATGCTTCAGTTTTTGGTGCTTATGAAGTACTCTATGTTCAGTATCCAGGTTATACATTGATTATCATCTGTTAGGACTTTCTTTTTCATAAAGTGAATATCTATGGTACGTTTGGTTTTAGTAGTAGAAATCTCCTTACATTCATACTTTTGGATAACTAATGCAGGTCTTCCACCATCTCCACCTTCAACTCCCTCAGATGCTTCTGTTATAGATGATGAGCCAAATGCAGGACATGACAACAATGGAATGATGATGAAACCTTTAGGAGTAGATGTCCCAAAGAGGAAAAAAGAAGGGAGTAATGGAAGAATGATTGTTATAATTGTGCTGTCATCAGTTACTGCTTTTGTTGTATTCATTGGTCTTGCTTGGATTTGTGCACTGAAATGCTGTGCCTATGTTCATGAACACAAACCACTTCCCGATGGTTTAATTTCATCCTCTTCAAAACAATCACGTAAGTGCAATTAATGATTCTGTCAAAAGTTTGTTGGCAGTTTAGAGGTTGTACATAGAAACTTCTTTTTTACAATGATTACTGTTGTGAAACTGTTCTTAGACAATTTTGTAGCATACTAATTTCCCTTAATTAAAGTACTTTTACCCAATATTTGGATCCTATAAAACATAACAATTGATTCCATTTATAGATGAATTATTTCATAAAACTTGGTTTGATGATCATAGTATCTAAAATGTTAATTTCATTTATATGAAATATTTTATGATTTGCACAATACCACTTTTGGTAGGGCTTCTAAGTGATTTCACATCAAATGAACTCTTTTCAATTCAGAAGTTGAAGTATGATAAACGTTGGGTTGTAACCCATAATGCTAATACGGTCTTGGTTTCTATCTGTGACTTCTCTTCATATTAACTTGGATCTCCCATCCATCAATTTGCTTTTCTGTCTCTTGTTGTATGTGGAACTCAGTGTAATTTTTTAACTAAATTTACTCTTAGCAGGGGCTGCAAGTTCATTGGCTTACGGGGTCAGGTCAGGTTCTGGATTACAGTCCTTCAATTCTGGAACAATAACATATACAGGGTCTGCTAAGATTTTTACTTTGAATGACATAGAAAAAGCAACAAATAACTTTGATTCTTCGAGAATATTAGGAGAAGGTGGTTTTGGACTTGTTTATGAAGGTGTTCTAAATGATGGGAGGAATATAGCCGTGAAGGTTCTCAAAAGAGATGATCAGCGTGGTGGTCGTGAATTCTTGGCAGAAGTTGAGATGCTTAGCCGTCTACACCATCGAAATTTAGTTACATTGTTTGGTATATGCATAGAGAAACAGACTCGCTGCTTAGTTTATGAGCTTGTCCCTAATGGAAGTGTGGAATCCCACTTACATGGTAAACAAAAGTGCAGTTTAAGATATTTGTCATTACTGTTGGAAGTAAAAAATATCATATTTTTTGGAATCTGACTTTTGAATACTATTTTCGCAGGACCTGACAAGGAAACTGATCCACTGGATTGGACAGCGAGGATGAAGATTGCTCTTGGTGCAGCTCGGGGTTTGGCCTATCTGCATGAAGATTCAAATCCATGTGTCATACACCGGGATTTCAAGGCTAGCAACATCTTGTTGGAGTATGATTTTACACCCAAGGTCTCAGATTTTGGATTGGCTAGAACAGCACTGGATGAGAGAAACAAGCACATCTCCACACATGTTATGGGAACATTTGGGTAAGAACCCCTTTCTAGCCACTTCATGTTCAGTTTTGATGAATGGATTCGCTAAACATGCATGCAATGTACTCATTTCATTCCAGTATTTATAGTGTTTAGCAGACCACTGAATTATATTGTGTAGGTACTTGACCTTATCTATGCATTCCAGTCATAAACCAACTATCTAGAAATGTAAGCTTTCGGGTGATGAAACATGGTTTTATTATAGCTCTGGGTACTTCCCCTCTAGCAAGATCCCATTGGGCTTGAATAATGTGCAAGCCTGCCTTATCTTCTGTTAAAATTGAACTTTTTTATCATAAATTCATAGACTATATCATGATCATGATGAACCAACTTTTCCCAAAACTTAAGTGGTTAGGGGATGGCATGTAAAAGCTTTTATTTCATCTCTTAAATAATTTCTTAAGATGAAAACTGAATTCATCTCACTGACATGTCTTGCAGATACTTAGCTCCTGAATATGCAATGACTGGCCATCTTCTGGTCAAGAGTGATGTTTACAGTTATGGAGTTGTACTCCTTGAGCTCCTAACTGGAAGAAAGCCCGTGGATTTGTCACAACCACCAGGTCAAGAAAATCTTGTGACGTGGGTTCGTCCACTTCTCACTAGTAAGGAGGGTTTGCAGATGATCATAGACCCAGTTGTAAAGCCTAGCATTTCTGTTGATATTGTAGTTAAAGTTGCAGCGATTGCATCCATGTGTGTGCAACCAGAAGTCTCACAACGTCCTTTCATGGGAGAAGTTGTTCAGGCCTTGAAGCTGGTGTGCAGTGAGGTTGAGGAAACAGACTATTTAAGATCAATGAGTTATCAAGAGGGTATTCTAACTGATGTGGAAGGAAAGTTTTCTGAAGCTTCAGGTGAAAGAGTGGAATTTTCGGAGTATCAAAAAACTCTTTCTGGCTATCAATCTGGTGAAGAAAAGGTAGAATTATCAGCATCAGAGTTTCTCAGTAATTCAGGTCAGGAATTTGAGTCATTCAGGAGGTATTCTCGATCAGGGCCTCTAACTATTGGGAAGAAAAGGCAGTTCTGGCAGAAGTTGCGAAGTTTGTCAAGTGGTAGTACCAGTGAACACGGATTTTCAACTAAACTATGGTCTGGATCCCATTAAGCTTTCAACAATCTTGCATTTTGCTTACTGAATTCATGTTCCATGAATCACTTCTTAGATTCATTCTAAAGAAAATGTGGTGATAATATGTAAAACGTCACGAACTACAACTACTTATCAATGTATAAACTATGTACCCCTGTCGGTTTCTAGGTAGCTATGTCTAAAGTCTGAACAATCGGTAGTAGTACAGAGAATAGTAACAAGTTGTTCATGTCCATTATATTAGTTATCTGACAAAAAATGGACTAAATTTTTTAAAGGATTTAAGTGCCACATGCAGATATTATATATATATAAAATAGGGAGGGAAAGCAACAAGTTTGCTTCACATAGATCACGTTAATAGGACACTACTGACACTATCATTTTGTTTCTTTCCCTCTGTTCATCACTTGTCTAATATTTATAAGTATCTAAAGATCCAGAATGATTTTTCCATTTTTCCTGGAAATAGAAAAGGTTAAAACAAGTCATTACAATTGCTTTTTCCTCCCCCAAAAAACCATGACTTAGTTGACTTCTAATAAATTACCCTTTAGTAGAAATTACAATAAACTGCATTCATTTCAAAATCCTATCACTAGCACTCTTTTTTTCTTGATGTGCATCAGTGCTTCTTCATTTAGACCACCCTTCTTTTCAAGATTCAATATGTTCTTCACACAATGAATTCTTCCTCATATACCTGCCAATTTCCCCAACCTGTCTCTCAAAATCTTCAGTCCCATGTACCTGTCACAAACATAGATAGATTATTGTCACGAAAATGCAAATGTTGGTATCATAACTTTTGCAATCAAGTCCAAACATTTGTTTATTCTGCCTCATGATCCCAGTCTACATACATACCTGCCCATCATCATAACAGTGGCTTGAGGATTTGTTCCTGGTGATTCATCAAATGTTGAGCCATCTACCACACGGAGTCTGTCAACACCAAGGACCATGTAATCAGGGTTGACTACCTTCTCCACATGGCACCCTCCATGGTAGTGCCAAATTGTGATCACAGTGTCTTTGCAAAACTGCTTTAGTGACTTTGTGTCTTTCACATGCTTGGGTATGAAGTTGACATTAGCCTTCACAGTGAGGTTGAGCAGTTCCTCTGCGGTTTTTTTGTCACACATAGTGTAGTTTGTGAAATGTTTTGACTGGACAACCTTAATGGCCAAACGGATCCCCTTGACGCAGCGCTCAAGATCATATGGATGACTGAAGTAGTTGAAGGTAACAGCAGGGTTGTCTTTCACATTGGTGTTGACCAGCTTGAGCTCACCAACTGACCAAGGATTGGCAACTTTTGACAAAATAAAGCCTCCCTTAAATGCTTCAATCGGTAGGTCTCTCTTGTTCTTGACATATTCTTGAACAGCTTCTGGTGATCTTTGCTTAGGAGGGATTGTAGACAACTGCCCAATCTGTTGTCCATCATGTCAAAAATCAAAAGTGACTTCATATAATTTCTTGCTAGCTAGATACTAACCAAATGCAGACCTTATATTATATACCATGATCAACATGTTAAATGCTACGTGGATTTGGACTGTAATGTTTGACAATTTTGACTCTTAAGATTAAGGAAATCCTATATTATTCAAGATGGATGACTATAGGACCAATCATCCTACTTTTATGTGTTATCAATATTTTATTCCTTAAAAGAAAAATAGTTATGAAGTGTTAAGTCAGATAAAGAAGGACAAAGTTAGAAAAGGATCATAAATACTTTTCTTTGTGGTATTGTAAAATTGACAGATATCTTGAAACAACAGAAATGTTAAAACAACACTTATTTCAAAATAGAGAAAGTGATTGTTAAGGATTCCAATGTTCAGACATGACTTTAGAGAAATATTGCATACCTCGGCTGACATGATACCATGGTGGCAATGAATGCTATCATTAGACTGACTAAACCCACTGCTAGCCTCAATGTACACACCCATCTTGGTGATCCCAACAGTTTCTATGAGTGACTGATGAACTGGTCTTTTAGAAGGAACAAACATTGTGTTCATGGGATTGTCTACCATTCCTTTCCCAACAAACTGGTTGTCAAGGACCACTGGGATGTTCAACTTCTGGAGTTCTTCTTTTGGTCCAATTCCACTAAGCATTAGCAACTGAGGAGTCCCAATTGCCCCAGTAGACATTATAACTTCACTATGCCTATCATTTGCCAGAATAGCTTCATGCTGTTTCCCATTTTCATCTTGGAAAATAACCCCTACAGCTTTTGGTTTCTTTCCTGCAAAGGTAACATTGATTTTAGTCATTCAAGTTACTTGCAAAACCATAAACTTACAAGTATACCTCTTTGACTTTATCTATGTTACATCATTACATGTACCTTTTGTATCAAACACAATCTTTTGAACAGTGGCATAGACCAAAACAGTAAGCTTTTCATGGTTGCCTGAAGCAAGCAGTTCAGCAGCCGTGTGACGGCGGCCAAATCTGTCAAAAATGGTTCCACCAACTTTTGTTCCGTAGAGATGATCATAGGTGAAGCCATTAAAAGGTGACACACCAGAGTCTAGAAGACTATCCCTCACTGCTCTTTGATAAGGTGAAAACGTTGGACGGTGAACAATTTGTTTTTCAACCCATGGATATGACTGATTTACTAGCTTGGCATCCCATCCCACCTTCTCAATAAAACTGCATTCCATAGAAATGTTAAGAGAAGACATTTGAGATCAAAATAAATGTTCTAGAGGGTCATCATCATTACTAAATTGTGGACTCAACCAAGTCAAATTCAGTGAGACAATAATGCAGTTAGGTGGTGCATTTGTTAGCAACAAACTTTAATACATCATCATGCATAATTCACTGAAATTTATTGAGATATGAGAAAGAATGCAAGAGTGTTACTTCATAAAAGATTATATTGATTGAATAAAAATGGTATATCTAGCAATTTTTTAAGCCTAATAAGTTTTGCAATGATATAAAGAAAAGTGTGTTAGAAACTGCATTAGTAGCATTGAGTTTTTAAAGAATAGCATGCTCAGTAAATAATATATTCTTCAAATGGTTCTGGATCAAGTTTTCCAGAAAACTATTCCCAAGAGGTGGAAATCTAACTTTTTCAAGATTAAATAATTTTTTTACTAAAAACACTGTTATTCTTATTAAATAATTTAATGAGGTAAAAAATAAAATATTTTTTTAAAAAAATAGCATATTATTATGTGACTTTTTAAAAAAAAAAAACTACATAAGTATTATTGGAAATACTTTTTGGCAAATTCTCCATACACCTCCATACTTTCTCTTTACACCTCTATATTTTTTTTAACTCCAATCCTACCCTTATGAGTATATGTTATAAGTTTTCGTTCGCTTATCATTACAAGAAAATTATTAAATAAAAATTAATTTTAGAGACCAAAATAATTAGTTACTATTTAATTAAATTAGAGACCATTTTATAAACTAAAAAAACTATTGGTATCTAAAGTAGTTTCTATTATTAATAAAAA
>Ga0123341_1005890_pt1 | contig 11010 bp, 14 predicted proteins | sample Turbeapinknodule_FD_89959 | JGI IMG/M metagenome (GOLD analysis project Ga0123341, IMG submission 89959) | Root nodule microbial communities of legume samples collected from Mexico - Turtle bean Mexico pink nodule | ecosystem: Host-associated > Plants > Roots > Nodule | place: Mexico: Nepantla...
AAACAAGTCTATATATCTAATTGAGAAATCAAATATAGGTAAATTACCTTTTACTAACTCCATTGAAGAGATTTTGTATCTTCTCTTTTGCAATATCCATCTCTTCATAAATAAATCCCATGGTTGGTTTCTCATCTGAATCAACCATGCGCAACACTTTAATCAGGGGAAGAGCACCCCTCAAACAATTTAAAATGTTTTTCCATAATCCCTTGTCCAATATCAAATTTTCCACCAACCTTCCATCTCTAGTTTTTGCAAACTGACTGGATTGCCACTCCGAGGATGTGAACATCTTTCTAAGTGATCCTCTATTATCATTCAAGCATTCTAAAGTTAGATAAGAGGTGACAAAACGAGTATTGGCAGGTCTTATCAAATATTTTCCTTCACTATATTTGTGCAACAAGGAGATAAGACCAGTTCTTGAGTAAATGTAGGTTGTAATTTTCTTACCATTGGCGATTGTGTCGTGATGCAGTGATATTTTCTTTTCAAAGTCTTCCAACATCAGATCAATGCAATGAGCTGCACAAGGGGTCCAATACAACTTTTTGCTCTTTTGCATTAACAACTCCCCAGCTGCTTTATAATTTGCTGCATTATCTGTTACAACTTGGATGACATTATTTTCCCCCACCTCTTCAACAATATCATCTATCATTTTGAAGATTTTTTTCAGCAGTCTTGTATACATCAGATGCATCAATAGATTTCAAAAAGACCTTTACTCTTGGACTCTTTACCAAAAAATTAAGTATAGTCCTCCTCTTCCTATTCGTCCATCCATTTGTCATGATTGTACATCCAATTTTTTCCAAACAAGTTTATGTTCTTTTACAATCTGCTCTGTCTTCTCAACCTCTTGCTTCAAATACTTCACTCTTATTTCATGACATGATGGTGGCTTTAATCCCGGACCATGTCTACCAATTAACTCAACCATCCTCTTAAATTCTTCACTGTTTGCTACATTAAAAGGAATAACATTATTGTAGAAAAACCTAGCCATCTCTTGACATGCATCCTCTCTGTCATTCTTCTTGAAATTTGCATTAATTGTACTTTGAGTTTCCTTTCTTTTAAAGATATTTGATGAGTCCCCAATCTCTTATCCACTTGATCTTTTTCTAGAACTTTCTTTTGTCTGTCCAATATTACTCTCTTCTATTGAGGTTGATTTCTTGAACAAACTCTGTTCCAGATTAAGAACAGTATCCAACATTGATTTTTTAACATCTTCTGGCACTGATACACAAGCTCTCACATCCTTTGAAGTCCCTGCTAGATGGTGCTTTTATTTGTAAACCCTCCTGTCAAAACTTTTTCACAGTACTTACATTTTAATTTCCTTGTTTCTCCATCAACAGAAACACAATGTTTCCATGCTGGATCAGTTCTTCCACTTGCCATTATAAGTTATAACTTATAACCCATGAGCAGTGGCGAAGCAGATCAAATCGCGCGTAAACAATTGCGGAGTAGAGCAAAATCGTGCGTGAACAGTGGCGGAGCAAAGTAGATCGCGCGAGTATTGGCGGAGGTAGTGCGACGGTCGTGGCAGAGGCAATGCGACGTGCGAGTACTGGCGAAGGCGACCACGATCAACGAAGGCGAATGGCGAAGACAAAATGACAACCACGATCGGCAGCCAAACAGCGCGACAGAGGCATATGTTCTTCAAATTAGGGTTACGGTTTGGGATTAGGGTTTTTGAGACTCAAATTAGTGGTTTTAGGGTTTTTTTAAGTTTTTAGGGTTTTTTGGGGCCCGCATCATGGATTGCGGAGGCCCATGGATCGCCCGATCCGACCCCTGGATCGTCAGATCGCTCCAATCCGCTGAGAAACCGATCCAACCTGTTTTCTTCATAAACGATCGTAAAATCGCGAGTTTTATGATATAAATCGCAATTTTAACAACATTGTTCAAGACTTAGCCTAGACTCTTTCCTAGTGAGTTGGCCTCACCTCTCACTCTCACAAATTCCTAACTCCAATTCAATCCATGGAAACTCCTCTTGAGTTTCCTTAATGCTTCCGCTCATCATATCTCCTTCATCATTCATCAAAAGAAGAAATTACAAAGATCACTACTAGAAGAAAAGCGTTTTTCCATCATAAACAGGATAGAAAACACTTGGATTTACAGAACCAGAGATCCTATGATCAGCATTTGTTATCACACAACAAAGCTTGACAACAATCTTGTTTTTTAAAATCCTTTCTAGAGTTATAAGAGTTCTCCAGAAATAACCCACAAATGCATTCTTGATCTGCTCTTGATGCAACCACTGTTTCTTGGAGAGCCTGCATCGTTTCCATGATCTGTTGCATGGAGAGGCTTTCGTCTCCATTCGGTGCAACGGATCCTTGCCTCGTGTTTCTCATCTTGGTTGATCTTTCTTGTTCTTGCGAATGGGACAGTGTTTTAGATCGGGCCCCACGGTGGGCGCCAAATGTTCCTGCCGGTTGACTTCGCTTGCCTTCGTACGTCTACGACGAACACACGCCCAATTATCTCTGCCTTTGTTCGTGCCTTTCTCTGATCAAACACATGAAAATGCAAAGACAAAGGGCGCCCTAGAGGCCGTTTGCACTTCGACGCTCAAGTCAGTATTGGGCTAGGAAACACCGAAATAACACCGAAACTTAGTTGTAAAAAGCTCTGTATGTAATCTGTGTGTGTATTGCGTAAATGTTGTGTACCTTATTAGGTTTGATACTACCCTTTATATACTCTAGGGTTTCCTCTATTTCCACTAACTGCAATTAGGGTTACTGAGGGTATGCCTTAGCGCCGCTATCACCCACTCTTAGGGCAATCTATCGCGTAAGGCTCCTTTACTGGAGTGCAACCTCTGACGGGATGACCACCTGGGTACCAACTTGTGCACCTAATTTCTGGGGCCATTCGTCCTGGGAATGCCCTAGTTTTTCTCGTGTCATGCATGCAGTTTACCTCTGGAACGTAACCCTCACAGGCCTTATCTCTCCCAGTGGCTCTTTACTCGTGCTACGCCTGAACGCGTCATCCACACCACACGCATGGACCCCTCATGATTTAGGCTTCTTTCTAACTGGTAACTGGTGTGTTTTCTGGGGTCCACCTCTTGTGGCCCAGCTCTGCTGTTTGACTTACTGAGGTCCGAGGACACGTCAACATATCCTGATGACCGATGCCTGACCATTCCTCGACCCTCTGGGCGTACTGTCTATGAGGTGCCCTGGGCATACCGCTTGTGGGACCCAGCTCACACGACCGAGGCCTGACCACTCTCGATACCCACGTCTACTAGCAGTCAACTACGCCCGAGGACTGGTCGGTACAAAGCATTTTTTAATGAGGTCACCCAATAAATTTCGATTGAAGTATCTTCTCGAATGTTTGTACAATGTAGTTATGAACCTGTTTACTTGCGTTAGAGCTCTCGAGTGCGGGAAAGGTAGGTTCGCAAAGAACGCCTCCCCCTCGAGTGAGAACGCCAAGGTTGAACGAAATGGTTCACCAGAGAAATCCTCCTTTGCCTTTGAGCGAAGATGAGGTCAGATACGAATTGTTCCCTTGCGTTAGAGGTCTCGAGAACGAGAAAGGTAGGTTCACAGAGAACGCCTCCCCCTCGAGTGAAAATGCCATGGTTGAACGAAATAGTTCACTAGAGAAATCCTTCTTCGCCTTTGAGCGAAGATGAGGTCAGTTACGAGTCGATCGCTTGGGTTAGAAGTCTCGAGAGTGAGAAGGGTAGGTTCGTAGAGAACACCTCCCCTCGGGTGAGAACACCAAGAATGAACATGTATGGTTCACCAGAGAAATCCTCCTTCCCCTTTGAGCGAAGATGAGGTTAGATACGAGTCGTTCCCTTGCGTTAGAGGTCTCGAGTGCGGAAAAGGTAGGTTCGTAGAGAACGCCTCCCCCTCGAGTGAGAACGCTGAGGTTGAAACAAATGGTTCATCAGAAATATCCTTTTTCGCCTTGAGCGAAGATGAGGTCAGTCATAAGCTTTTCCTTGGGTTAGAAGTCTCGAGAGTGGGAAAGGTAAGTTCGCAGAGAACACCTCCCTCTCATGTGAAAACGCTAAGGATGATCAGCACTGTTCACAGTTAAATCCTCCCCTGACTTTAAGCAAGGGCAATGTCAATTTTGAACCTCCCCCCATGGGTTAGAAGTCTCAAGGGCAAGCAAGATGGTTCGTAGACGAAGATATGACGCAGTGCGGGCACTGGATGGAATATACAGATAATAATAAATATAACAACCCACCGGAAGGGCATACCTAAGGAAACGCCTCCCCTCCCCTTTGGGTGAGAACACCAGAGGGAAGAAGCAAGGTTCGCCAGTTAAATCTCCCCTTGACTTTGTACAACAAGGACGAGGTCAGTTATGAGTTTCTCCTCGGGCTAGAAGTCTCGAGGCTGGGTAGGATGGTTCGTAGAAAACACCCCCTCTCTCAAGTGAGAGCATCGTAATGGAGACCGTGTGGTCCAGAAGGCGAGTCCTCGCCAAACCCATGGCAGGGACAAATAGGGAGCAGACACAAATTTCTCCTTGGGCCAGGAAGCTCGAAGCGGGATAGCGCGTAGTGGACCTACCTCTCGAGCGAGAGCGTCGAGGCGAGGACAACACGACTCGCCAACGGCATCAGTAAAGCACCTCCTTGCTGAGTAAGATAGGAACAAGGTCAGTTAGAAGGTCTTTCTCTTCCATGCCTTATGAGGCAGCTTTGAAGAGCGACTCTCAGAGGTTCCCTCACCTTGGTGTAAGAGGGTGAGTTCAGTTACAGGTTAGTGTGCACACCCCCGCTGCCTAAAGAAGAGCATACGGTAAGGCGAAGGTAAGTAAGCGTGCTACCTAAGGTTCAAGTGATCGTAGGCGTTGTTAGCAGTGTTAGCGCGAGGCACGAAAATTAATGGTCAAAGGCGAGGAATGCAAGTTAAAGCAGGGTAAAGATGCGGCATTCAAACAAATCAAGATCGAGAAAACAGTTCAAGCAGTTAAAGGTTTAAGGCAATTAATAGTTCAGACAATTGAAATAAAAAACAACATTTATAAATACAATTGTTCATCAGCGATACAAGTTAAGCAATAAATGCCCTATGAGCCTAAGAGGGAGGGGCAATGGGCACAAGTTGTCCATCAACAATCCGCTTCAGCGCGGAGAAGGGAGTGAGGTCCAACTCAGGATGCACACAGGCAATCTAAGCTAGGGCGTCCTTAAACCCTCCTCCGTAGGCATCTGTGACGTCTTCAAGGAGCTCTGCCTCAGCCTTCTAGAATAGCTCCATTTTCTCAGCGAGCTCACCCTCCACTTGACCCAGTTGGACTTCTCGGGAGACGACCTTTTCCTCCAGCTTGCCCATTTTGGCCTTAATTGCCTCTGCCTCCTCTTCAAGCTCCACCACCTTGGTTCACAAGGGCAGGACCTTCGACTCCAGTTCAGTGTATTCTTGACCCTTGTCGAAGAACTGCTTCTTGGTTTCCTTCTCTGATTGGCGAAGGCAGCTCAATTCCTGGGTCAAGGCAGTTTCACGGTTGGCGAAGACTTGGGCTTGGCGAGCGCGCTCTTCCCTCAGCTTGGCCTCCAGTTCCTCCCTCAACGTGGCCTCCAGTTTCTCTTGGGCCCTTAACCTCGTCTGGCTCGCAAATGCGAAAGAGTTGGCAAGGAAGTCCCCAAAACTCCTCCCGTTGCACTCCTCCAGCAGGTTTTCACCTAAGCCCTCCACCACCTTCCTCTCTTGAAAGCTCCTCGGAGCATGTTGGAAGACGGAAGGAAGCTCAGGGGCAGGTGGCACGGGAACGCCCTCGGGAACGCTCTCCCCACCGCCTTCGATAGCCAGTGGTTTGCGGGGAGAAGAGGCATTAGGGGATGCTCCCAGTATGAAGCTGGAGGGGCTTCGGTGGAAGAGTGTGTCGCCACCGCGACCATCCTTCGCCTCTTAAAGGTGATTCCCTCCCCCGTGTCCTCGTCATCGAAGTCGACGGCCACCACAACAACAGGTGGGTTACGAGAGTCTTGGGCAGGTGGAGCAGCAGCTAAAGGGGTAGCATTAGTAGGAGCAATAGCTGAAGGGCCAACATCAGTTGGAGCACCTTGGCGGCGAGCGAGAAATTCGGTCAGCCTAAGTTTCCTCTTTTCATTGAGCACCATACCTGCATCGAGACAATGAGTATGAGACATTATACAAGGTGAAGCCAACAACAAGAAACAAGGGTGCAAGTAAAGATGAGACGAAGGTAGAAACTCATACGAATGTAGCCCTTGAGGTCCTTGGGGTTGAACTTGTGCTTGATCAGCTGAGCGGTGTTGAACACCACTCCCAAGCTCGAGAGAAGCTGACATAGTTCACGATCAAGTGGAGTCAGATCCTCAAGACCCCTTGGTGAGGTCATGGGCAGTGCAACATACCCTAAAAAACTTCCCTTAGAATTCCTTGTAGGATTGCTGGAAGAGGGTTAGGAGGACTCTCCCCACCACACCGTTGAAGCTAACCCAAAGCTTCTTCCCTGGACTATTAGCCTCGAAGAAGAAGAGGAAGACGTCCACAGAACGGGTGAACTCCAGGTGGTTGCATAGGATCGCGAACGCCCTCACGAAGGCCCAACTATTGGGGTGCAGTTGGGTAGGGGCCACATTTATTTCGGTTAAGAGCGCAAACTCGAATCCCGTAAATGGCAAACAGAGTTTAATCCGCTTGAAGATGGTGGCGTAGAGGAAGAAGAAGGGTTCCCCGTAGTTGACGCGGTCATCGACGCACACAGGTTCACCCTCCGCGCAGGGGCGAACCGAGACATAAGCATCACATCCCCCCCCCCCCCGAACACGCGGGTCATATGAGCGGCTTCGTCCTCCCAGTGCTTAGCCACATCCTCACTAGAGGTAAGTTTGGAGGTCTCAGTAAGGAGGTCCTCAGAGGCCCAAGGGTAGAGGGCCTTGTAATCGATGCGAGGGGGGTTCGAGGTTGTTTTGGTTCTAGCCATCTGAAAGGAAGTCAAAGAGGGAGAGAAGAAAGGAAGAAAAATGAAAGTTTCAGAAGGCGTTGAGGATGCGACCCAGATAAACCCAGAAACAGAGACGCAGAGAAAAATAGGGGAAATACAAAGTGCAGGAATTAAAATAAGCCCAAACAGTTATTCAAGCAGCGAAATCAAAAGATAAGGGCGATCAATGGATAAAAATCATACCTTTTGGTCGATGAAGGTTGAAAGCTCTAGTTTTTGGGAGAAAGAGAAGTGAGAGCGCTCGAAGGAAGAAGATGAAGCGTGCAAAGGAGTTTCAAAAGTGATGGAACAGTGATTGGAGCACGCGTTTTGAATGCTTAACATAAACTAAGAAGCGCAAGCGGCGTGAAGTCCTGGTCGTTGATCAAGACACGTGTGCGCAGATTAAAATGGGCACAGAGAAGTGTCACTTTGGTTCACTGTTCACGTCCCGTCGCACAAAGCCACGTAGGTCGCCAGGGGCGAGGACTTAGTCTCTTCGCTGAACAAGTTACAGCTCGAGACTGAGGGGCTTGTGTACCGACCAGTCCTTGGGCGTAGTTGACTGCTAGTAAACATGGGGCCACGTAAGCTGAGTCCCACGAGCGGCATGGGCCAGCGCCTTGCAGACGACACGCCTAGGGCATCGAGGAGTGGTCAAGCCTCGGTCGTGTGAGTTGGGTCCCACAAGCGGTATGCCCAGGGCGCCTCTTAGACAGTACGCCTAGAAGGTTGAGGAGTGGTCAAGCATCGGTCATCAGGATATGCTGACGTGTCCTCGGACCTCGGTAAGTCAAACAGCAGAGCGGGGCCACAAGAGGTGGACTCTAGACAGCACACCAGTTACTAGTTAGGGAGAAGCCTAGATCACGAGGGTCCATGCATGTGGTGTGGATGATGCGTTCAGGCGTAACACGAATAAAGAGCCACTGGAAGAGATAAGGCCCGTAAGTGTTACGTTCCATAGGTAAACTGCATGTATGACACGTTAACAGCTAGGGCACTCCCAGGACGGTTGGCCCCAAAGATTAGGTGCACAAGTTGGTACCCAGGTGGTCTTCCCGTCAGAGGTTGCACTCTAGTAAGAGAGCCTTACATGTTAGATTGCCCTAAGAGGGGGTGATAGCGGCGCTAAGGCACACCCTCAGTAACCGTAATTGTGGTTAGCGGAAACCCTAGAGTATATAAGGGATAGTATCAAACCTAATAAGGTACGCAACACTTACGCGAATACACACAGAGTTAACACATAGAGCTTTCTACAGCTAAGTTTCGGTGTTTCCTAGCCCAGTACTAACTTGAGTGTCGGAGTGAAAACGACCTCTAGAGCGCCCTTTGTCTTTGCATTTTCAGGCGTTTGATCAGAGAAAGGCTCGAACGAAGGCGGAGATAATTGGGCGTGTGATCGTCGTAGACGTACGAAGGCAATCAAAGTCAACCGGCAGGAACAAATTACATTCAACTTTGATTAATTAGTGGAATAATTACGCTTTAGACGGTGAGTGTGTCTTCAATGGCTCTAAGTGTCTAGAAGCCTCACCTTAGGATACGCCTAGTCTTAAAAGCTTTTTAGTTAGTAGATTTTAATTGTGTTTAGCTAATTGTTTTGCATTGTTTACTTCCTTTGTTTGTTTAATTGCTTTGCATTGTTTTTGCATAAAATTGTGTTTTTCATTCCTAATTGTGATCTAAGTAAATTACTTAGAAAAAGGTTTGTGAAAAGTCTTGACAGATAGATTTTGGCAAGGAAAGACTTGGTACTTAAAAGATCCTAGTGATCCACCTCTCTTTCCTGGAAAGTTACCTTCATTACTCTTCTTATCTTTTTTAGGGTAAAATACTTATAACACAAAACTTTAACCATGTCTTCTCATTCTCGTAATTCTAATGAATGTGAGGGAACATCTATCAAATCTCTTTTGGAAACAATAGCACAAGATATTCAAGCACTTTCATATACACAATTGCAACATGAGACCCAACTTAAAGAAAGGGATGCTCAATTTGCTTTGATACAAGATGAGTGGAAAATGGTTAAAGAAAGAGATGAATACACCAAATCTAAAAGGAGTTCACATGCATCTAGCTCTAGGGGAAATGAATCATATGGGGAACAAAGTCTTAAAATTAATGAGTACTATCAACCACCCCCTACGAGAGTTAGAAAGGGGAAAAAAAAAGCCCAAGAGAGGTTAGGGTAGATCTACCTCATTTCCATGGAAAAGAAAATGTAGAAGTTTATCTAGATTGGGAGATAAAGGTAGAACAATTGTTTGCTTGCCATAAAGTGAGTGAAGAAAACAAAGTACCCTTAGCCACTTTAAGTTTTCAAGGCAATGCTATGTATTGGTGGACTACCCTTGAGTGAGATAGGCGCCTTCATAAGGATCCTCCCATCGAGTATTGGAATGATCTTACGGGAGCCTTAAGACGCCGCCATATTCCCTCCTACTATAATAGGGAGTTAATGGACAAGCTCCAAAGACTCCAACAAAAGACCATGAGTTTAGAGGAATATAGGCAGAAAATGGAACTATACATGATGAGAGCCTCCATTAGGGAATCCGAATCCACTACCATAGCAAGATTCTTAAATGAGCTTAATCTTGAGATAAGAGATAGAGTTGGACTCTTACCCTACCAAGACTTGAATGATTTAGTTCAATCGTGTATCAAGGTTGAACAACAAAATTTGAGGAAAACTTCAAGTTGTAGGGAAGGTTCATACCCTAATTCTTATCCAAAAAGAGAGTTTAAAAGGGAGGAAAGTGTACCTGAGGAAAAGATATGCTCACTCCACCTATCCGCTCTAGGGATGTCAAGTGCTTTAAATGTTATGGAAGATGTCGTGTACAAGCTCAATGCCCGAACCAAAGAACTCTGTTTTTAAAGGGGGTAGATGAGTATAGTAGTTGTGATGACGAACCTAGTGGGAAAGAAGAGGAGAACAATGAGAGAGTATATCCATGTGAGGGGGAATTAATGATGATTAGAAAAACCCTCAACAACCAAACTAGCGTGAACCTAGAAACACAAAGAGAGAACATCTTTCATACAAGATGCAAGGTTTTAGAAAATATATGTTCTCTCATTGTGGATAGTGGTTCTTACTGCAATTGTTGTAGCGCTAGGATGGTTGAAAAGCTAAATCTACAATTAGTCCCTCATCCTAAACCTTACAAACTTCAATGGATCAATGAAGATGGGGAACTAACTGTAGACAAGCAAGTGAAAGTCTAGTTTTCTATGGGTAACTACAAAGATAACGTTTTATGTGATGTAGTACCTATGGAAGCTTGTCACATCTTATTGGGTAGACCTTGGCAATTTGACAAGAAAACCATGGACAATGGTCTAACCAACGAGATTACCTTCACCCATAACGAAAAGAAGTTCATACTCAATCCTTTATCACATTCACAAGTGGTAAAAGATCAAGTACAAATGAAACAAAAGAGGGATGAAGAGAAAAAAAAAATAGAAAAACAAAAGGCCCTTAGAGAGCCAAAGGCGTGGGAGAAGAGTGTTCCTTCCCACAAGGTCATTCAACAAGATGAAAAATTTGAAGATACCTTTGAGAATATGCTTCTTGTTGAACAACCTTCAAGACTTATCATTTGTAAAGGAACACTTACAAGCACTGCCACTCTTCTTGAGACTTGTGTTTTACCTCCTCAAGTAAAAGATCTTTTAAAAGAGTTTGATGATATATTCTTTAAGGAAGGCCCCATTGGACTTCCCCCTTTTAGAGGTATAGAACATTAAATTGATTTAGTTCTGGGGGCTAGTCTACCCAATAGACCAACCTATAGAACTAATCCTGAGGAAACTAAGGAGATAGAATCGCAAGTACAAGATTTGTTGGAGAAGGGTTGGGTTCAAAAGAGCTTAAGCCCTTGTGATGTGCCTGTCTTGGTGTAAAAAAAAGATGGCAAGTGGAGAATGTGTTGTGATTGTAGAGCCATCAATAACATCACCATCAAGTATAGGCATCCAATCCCAAGACTAGACGATATGCTTGATGAGTTGCATGGG
>Ga0123341_1005891_pt1 | contig 11009 bp, 6 predicted proteins | sample Turbeapinknodule_FD_89959 | JGI IMG/M metagenome (GOLD analysis project Ga0123341, IMG submission 89959) | Root nodule microbial communities of legume samples collected from Mexico - Turtle bean Mexico pink nodule | ecosystem: Host-associated > Plants > Roots > Nodule | place: Mexico: Nepantla...
AATAAAAACTGTTCTTCTTAATCTGGAAAAGTTCTCTAATCATAAACAAAGCTTTTGAATATAAGTTTGTAATTGAATTAAGAACCAATAGGTTTCTTCATAAAATTCATGTAAAAGATTCATCGTCCTTAAAGCTTAGTGTTGAATAAATTTGATTGTTCTTTTGGTATAGTGTGTGTTCTTCAAAACTGTTAAAAGTGAACCAATATGAGTTAGCTATCTTTCACGATCTGGTCTTAATCCCAATCTGGTGCAGTTCTGTTTGTGTTAGATTGTTTTGAAGAATCAATCTGTTCATTCTAAAATCAATCTGTTCTTTTACCTCTGATATACTGAAAACAGTGTGTGTGCGAAAATTTTATATGTTCAATTCACCCCTCCCCTCTTGAACTTAGACATTAATAGACCCAACAAGTTCAAACATCCAATACCGAGTGTCTACAACGGGACCTGGTGTGTATGGACTCCCTCTCAGCTTCTCACCGCCTGATATCTTAGTCTACATGACTTAGATCATCAGTGAAGCCAGAGGATCTCTGTTAAACATAGACTTTTCATACTTAATGTACCATCAAATAACAACTCATACATTATCCCAAATGTATTCATACAATTTTCATCATTCATATATAATACATATCATTCAATCAGAACATGTTAAAAATTTATACCATTCAAGAACTTTTCCAACATCAAAACAATATTTAACTTTCAAACTATCAAAATATAATATTTATACAGGTTCACGCAACTAAAATCAAATAATTTTATCAACTCACAATCTCTATAAGAGAAAATGAAACTTGGAACCATGTCCCTTCCACATTCAGATCTTCTAGTCTAGGGTGCTATAAAAAATTAAATTTAGCTTCCCTTACCTGTAAATCTTTATTCTGATGGAAATTTCTGTTCAGGTAGGATAACCACTCTAAAATTTAGGAATCTAAAACAAATTATCCAAATATTACCAAAATTTAGTATGAGCTTAATCAAGTTGAGAGAAACATTTTTCTCAATTGACCTCACTAAGATTGATGACTAAATCATAGAGAAAAACAGAGAATAAGAGAACTTTAGAGTAAAAATGAATTTACTCTATCTAAAAATCTGATCGGGTAGAAATGTAGCTTGACTCCTCATCTACAACATGGCGTGACCAGATTTTGGAATATGAGGCATGAGAGAGAAAATGGAGAGAGGAGGGAGAGGAGAGAAGGAAATTTCAGTCACCAAATTACAATATTACTCACTAAATATTATGCTACTAGTTTTTTTTTGTTATCTTTATTTGATTGTTATTTCGATCACAAATATATTTAACGACCAATTTTAGTACTTTTAACAACTGATTTTAGGGTGATTCTCCCTGCACCCAATCAAACCTGACCTACACCCAATTGCGTTTGTGAAAGTACCAAAGTACCCTTAATAAAAATGAAATTAGGTTAATTGTTTTGTGCACCCAATCACACACCCTTCGTCTCTGCCATTCTCGCACCCAATCACACACCCAACATCGTGATTCGCATTCTCACACCCAACACCGTGGTTCGCATTCTCGCACCTTCGTTTGCATTTCTCCGACAGCGGAGGCTTGAACAAAGATGAACCCATGAGCTTGAAGGTCGTCCACTGTTATGCGAAGGTTTGAGCATCATCTGCGATAGTGAACGAAGGCACCGAAGAAGGCATCGGAGAAGACAAAGTGTGCGTGTGTGTTGCGTTGCGGACATTTTTAGGCGGAAATCATTTTGTGACTTCTGGATATTGTTATGCGGAATCAAGTTGTGTGCTGCGGATATGTTGATCCAGAAGTGTTTAAATCACTTTCGGATGTTTGTATACGGAAGGTAGTAGTCGTGGATTGCGATGGTTTCATTCGGAAGGGTGTGAATGGATTCTGGATATTTGTGTATGGAATATAGTTGTGCGCATTTTCATATCTGGAGTAAAATATCTACTTCCGGACGCCTGCATCTGGAATGCGAAAACCAGGCTTCCAGATGATGATATCTGAGCACAACCCCAGTAAAACCTCCTCTTCTGCATCTCAAAGCATCATCCAAAGAAAATCAAGTTCCTTCTGCAGCTCACCATACACTATTTTTCAAAGTGAAAAAGAGAAGGGCACAATGAAATTTCTAAAAATTCGTCGGGAGCCAATCATAATTGATCGGGTACAGGAAGCAATTGCCCTGATTTTAATAGTCGTTAAAAATATTAGAAAATCTAAAACCCTTATTAGAAGAATTAACTTACCGTGTTCAAAAGAAAAAGATAAGTGAAAAGTCTGACATATAATTTACAATCTATCAAAAACTATGACACTAGCTCATGCAACAAATTTAAGATTTGGAGGGATATTAGAAAAATAGAAAACTAAAAAATATAAGGCATCATTTAAGGTCTATAATGACACACAAAGTAAATATAGTATATTTTAAAAAAACTATGATTTACAATTTTAATTATTACCAAATTTTAAAATAGTTTAATAAAAAAGTTCTTTTAAAAATTAACTGTAAATCAACCAAAGAGAAATTAGAAAATGATGTTAAAAATATTGTTTCAAAACATATTTTTTCCATACGGAAAGAGAAGCTTATTATCTTATTTTGATATTGAAATAAAATTTATAAAAAGAAAAACTAATTTTGTTTATGATATTTTTAACTTGTGAAATTTTTAAGCCTTTTAACATTCTTTCATATGATTATTAAGAGGCTTGGTATAAGATATTGTTAGAAGCAAACTTTGAGTATAACAATTTTAAAAATTTGTTACCATTTCATTTATCATCATGCTTTCAAAGAGTGGTTCTATTGGAAAAAGTCAACCAAGTCAATAATATGTGTCCTTCAATACCATCAACCCAAAGTCTCTCCTTTCTTAAAATCCATCCTTTTCTAGAAAAGTAAAGTTATTTGGTGAAAGAAATTTCAAGTAGCATTCTTAGAAAGAAAGTTTAGGAAAAATCAAGCAAGTCATTTACTCCTAATCCTAAAAGCTTCAAAAGAAAAACGTTATAAGTTCCCAAGTTCAACTAAATCTTAAAGGAAAAACCAAAGCAGAGATAAGTTTTTTTTTTTTTTTTTTCTGTGGAAGCATTATGCTCTTTAGATTTTGATGAAGAAAATGAAGAACAAGCTGATTGTGCTGATAACACGAGTAATCCTTATCTCAATAAATGAGTATAATGATTCAATATTGCAACTTACTATACTTTATGAATTAATTTAGATAATTTTTCATAACTAATGTAAATTCCATAGTGTACTGTACAGTTATGAAAGATCTCGAATCATTGATTGAATATCCTTAAATGACATGATTGATATAATCTTCATAAAATTTCTTTAACACAATTATTAAACATAACTACACTATGAAATTTTACCTAAAAACCAAAAATTAATCCGATAATCCACCTCAATATCGATCTAGTATCAAAGATCTATCATGATATTATTTATTTTGAGTATTGAGTTTTAAATTACCTTTTTGCATACTAATCGAAGGTCAAAAATCACACTGCATTCTCAACTAGAATCAATTCTCAACTAGAATCAATATCAGTTTAGTTTAAAGGAGGATAACACTTTTACTTATGACTTTTTGTAAGTACACATATATAAAAAGTGGCTTGAAAAAAAAATTGTGCTAAATTATGTATGAGAAGAAAAAAAAAGAAGAAATGATAAAATCATCTCAAGAATTGTAAAATAAGAGATGCTTTCAAAAGCAGAAGAGACATTAAGATTTGTCCAAAAAAATGATCAACGGTAAAAATAAAAAGATGTCAGGAGGAGTGATGCAGAGCATAACTTATCTCTTAAAGAAACTATTATATAAAAGGAAAATTATATTTGACATATCTTATATTATAGTTGTATATAGTTTTGGAAAAATATATATAAAATTTTGAATTCCACTCAGAAAATTTATCACTTTATTATAAGTTATATTTTATCTTTAATTATTTTTATTTAATGTTTTATTGGTAGATAATTTGATAGAGGGTGACAATGCTAGTTCCGAAATTTGTCTGTGTGTCGTTGATCTACAAGGGTCTAAATTTGGTTGAGAGCAGAAAAAAAAAACATAAAAATAGGAAGAAGAAGAAATAGAAAGTTAATGATGGGAGAAGAGGTGAAGATCGTGAGCAGTTGAAAAAAGAAAGAAAGAGAAGAGAAGAGAAAAGAAGTGGGACCCAGGTAATAGATCTACGTGTGCAAAGAGGGAACGTATATTAGAGGCAAAGAGGCCTATCATTTCGTTGCTCTGTCATCTCATTCAATTCAATCTCGCGTAACGCAACGAAACACAGGAACAAGAACAAGAACAAGAAGAAGAAGATGGATGCGTCGTCGAGCGGAGAAGGTTCTGAGCGCGGCGAAGAGAAAGGGATATTCCAATACTTTGGTTGGGTTTATCACATTGGCGTCAATTCCGTTGGCCGCGAGTACTGCCACCTCCGATTCCTCTTGGTCAGGGGCAAGTGCGTTGCCATGTACAAGCGTGACCCTCACCAGAACCCTGGCATTGTATCTCTCTTCTCCTTTCCTCTTTCTTTTCACTTCATTCCCCACCACATCCAATTATAATTTTTATCTCATCTTCATATAAACCATTTTCAACTCTCAATCCATATCATTATCATCACTTTCTATGTCTGTCTAGTTAATTAATATGTTCAATCAATGTCACGTTATATATATTAATTAGTGCATTTAATTTGAATTATACATTTTAGTCTCAAATTCTCTCTCATATACATGTGTTTATATGCATTTGTGTGGAGCTTATTCATTTTAAATATGAGAAAATCAAAGATTTGTTCTGGAGAATACTTTTTACTAGTTAAAATTTACTAAATTGATCAACTTTGCTGGAAATTTAATCTTGCTTGATGATTTTCTACATATGTAACAATTTATAATTTTTAAAAACTGAATAAATTTATAATTACTTGTGGATGATACAAGTAATTAACATCTTCCAATGTCCTCGGTGTATATTTTTGCTCACAATGTTTGTATAATTTTAGGGTTTCCCTGATTTAATTTTATTTTTAATGTGAGTTGTAATCACTTTTGAGCATATGCGTTTCTTTTCTTCAGTAATATTGCATTTGTAGCTTTTATATTGCTTAGATATATCTCATTAAAACTTTTATCCTTTATTCAGAAACCCATTAGACAGGGAGTCATAGGTGCCACACTAATGGTGGAGGAGCTAGGATGTCGGAAGGTCAACAATGGGGTAAAACACAAATGTTTTCATTTCTTGTATTTATCAAATTTACTGATTTTGCATTTAGTTGATGGTATAATACTGGTACAAGATATAAGTTACAACTAGCTTTTTGACTTGTGATTATATGTGTGTGTGTGAGTGTCATCTTGTACAGTTCTTGGTACCTAACTAAATATGTTTTATTTGCTTCTCCAGGATCTTTATGTAATACGATTCTACAGTCGACAAGAGGAGGGCAGAAGGGGAGAAGTAAGTTATAGTTCTGAACTGTTTCTTTTCAATAATTGTTGATAGAAAGCTGCTTGACATATACTTGCTTTTAACTGGTGTATCAGTTCATAAAGAATTCAAGGTAGCATCTTAGTACTTGTTCCTACACGTCACCAAGTTTAAAATCATAGTTCAAGCTTCCAACTTTTAACATATGACATAAATTGAACTAGTGAAAAACTATTTGGATTATTTTTTATTTAAAACCTTGCTAAGTTCGCTTATTTGTTCATCTATCCCGTGTATGGTTAATGGGAATATCTTCCTTAGTAGTGCTGCTGCAACCCTCTTCTGGATACATGTATTCAGTTGAATTTCCTTTCTTGTCTGTCAATTCATACACCTTAGTGTTCTCATCTCTGCTACACTTACTGTTGGTTCTTATTGTCACGTCAGTTCCAAACATTCTTTGCTAGTCTTGTAGCTGTGGGGTAGAATTTTCTTGAGTTCGATAGTTATTTTGTGCATGAAAGCTTTTCTCCATTTCATCGACCTAGCCTGAATTCTATGTATGGTAGATAAATATATTATCTACTTTATGCTTTTGTATTGCTTCATTATAGTGCTGACATTTAGAAGTAATGCTTTCTATACAAAAAATATTACTTTTAGTTTCTTTAATCTTACTGGTTTATGTTGTTTATGTGCTATTATTTTTAATCATAATAATGTACAATTGAATATATTATTGATATGCTATCAAGATTAAATGGTACAGAGTACATAATTACAAAAGTTATGCTTATCTAGTATTTTCCTTATTTGTTAGCATCCTTAATAGGGTGGCACCAAAATGCTTCAAACTAGATTTCTACAATAAAATTATGTTTAAGTTTTTTATTAGTTTCAGTTATAGTCTCTTGATCCAACAAAATTCTCGAGTGTCTGTACTAAAGAACTTATTTATTTGAAATTGAACAAACCCTTTTGTTTCATGGGTGCCATGCGTTTTTTTTCTTTTTTTTATTCAGTATAGAAGTGAGTTTTTACATAATTTTTTTTTCAAGATTGCTTGTGCCACAGCTGAGGAAGCCCAGAGATGGATGGAAGCGTTTCTTCATGCCAAGCACCAGGTATGTAAAAATAGCAGTAAGATTTCTTTTATAATGTAAATAATTTTTTCAGTATATTACTCATGTTAATAATTGTTACACAACTAAGCCTGGTTTTTATAGAAAGTGTGCTTATGGGGCAAGCGATTTTGATCAAAGTTTATGATATACAATCTAAAGAACTTGTAGCATAACAATGCAAACATGATTTTTAATCACATTATGAAAGAATGGGTATTTTATTGAAATAAACTAGGAAGAAAGTGACAGGAACTTGGGTATTATAGGGTGCCTAAGTTCCGGATCCAGTAGTATGAGATGCTAAATGGATAATTTAAGTGCTTGATTCTTCTTCCTTAATAGTTAGCTTTTGAGGGTGGGTTTCTCAAATTCTTGGATACTTATCAATTGGTATCATAGCTAGTTGTCGTTATCTCAGAAAGGCTACCTAGAAGGGTTTTGACCGATGAAAGGTTTAACCAATGGAGAGTTCTATGAAGTGTAACCAAGTGAAGTGTTGTAGATAATTCCTATTATAGAAAACTACTGGTGAGTTAATGATACGAAATTTCCCAATAGTTATCATGTCAAATTTCATCTTAAAACCAATTGAAATTAAGTGAAGTTGCCCACTAGATATATAAACCACACTCCCAATAATTACTACCAGGATAAGATACCTGATACATTGTCAAATTTCATTTAAAACCAATTGGCAGAAAGAAGAATGCAACTCGATTCTCTTAAAAAGTAGAGAAATCTGAATGAAATCAAGATGATATGGACCGACCCCTCCTGTTCTTGCACCAAAGATCTTTCCATTTCTGTAGTAAATGGAGTTCTTTTTCCAACCATAAATTTAAAGTTCTGAAAAATAGAAAGAGCTTGAAATTCTTGTTTTAAGAAAATATATCCTAGTACGATGAGAGTAGGCATTCACAAAAGAAACATAGTAAGAAAAATCAGTAGATGAAGAAACAGGTGAATGTCCATACAAGCCTCTACAAGGTTGACAGACAGTTAAAAAAGGTTGAGAAGAAAGTTCATGAGCCTTGCCCATGCAACAAACAAAACACAATGGCATAAAATTTTTGGTAGAAAATGGTATATTACAATTTTGAAGAGCAATATGTATAAGATTGATATTAGGATGTCTTAATCTAAGATTCCAAGTATAAGCATTACTAGTAGTAAAAGTATTGGAAATTGTAGCATTGTTACAAAAGTTAATAGAACTATTAGAAAAATGTTTAGGCATAAAAGGGAGACCTGAAAACTGATATAAGCCATCAGATCCAACACATCCGCAAAGAAGAATGTCATTGGATTCCAGAGATTTGACAAAACAATGGTCAGTATTCAAAATAAACATTATTATGTAAACTTCCTTACACTAATTAGATTCTTGGTAATTGAAGGAACATGTAAAATATTGTTAAGAGTTAAGTGTATCTTTAGGTTGAAAGGTGAAACGAAAGTAGTAGAACCAAAATAATGTATAAAAAAGCTTGCCCATTGCCATAAAAAATCTAATTAGGCCTTTCAAAAGCAGTGTTTGTTGTATATTTTTGAGTGAAATTTGTTACACGAAAGAAGCATCTGAATTTGGAAATTAGGTTCAAGATGAAGTGGGTGCAATGTTTATTATCATAGCATGTGATTGAGTAGGTTCAGTCTTTTAATAAGCTGTGGAGGCCACTGTGATGTTGAAACATACCCAAGATCTGGTATAGTTTGGAGAGTATCCCAAGATGGAGCACATGAATGAGGAAAAGAAAAAGGGTGATATTAAGAATTAAATTTGTGATACCAGAACATAGCAGTGTGAAGATATTTAAAGCAAACTTGACATTGCTTAGAATCGCAATTTGAACGGCCCATTCCAGCATGACCAAAATGTCATTTGTAACCTCGTCTAACCCCACAAATGTCATTTTGGCAGTATTGTTATATTGGACTTATTGATCAAGAACTTGTGCAGAAGGAATAAATGAATTCTGGGAAATATGAGTGAAAAAGTAGAATTTAATTATTTCTTTCCATAATTTTGTAGATACAGTTCTTGAGCAAGAATTAAGAGAGGTTATTTCCTCAACTTCCTCAATAGTGATACTATCAACTTTGCTTTTAACAAGAGCAACAATAAAATCATATTCTTGAGGAAGACCTTCAAGAATTGAATCCAAATGTTTATTAAAGAAATCACATCACCAACCGAACAAAAAGAAAAAGACTAACTGTGCGATTATCCAAAGTTTCTTAAATCAGAGCAAAGCTGCCTTGCCTTAGTTTGATTTTGACGAAAAATAGGCATGTATCTATACTTCATATGAGCGAACACATCCAAGAATAGAGGAACAGATATCAATGGAAAGAGAGGACTAAAGCCAGGCAAGAAGTATTTGATCTTGTTGTTCCTAAGAAGGATATTATGGATTAACATGATTTACATCACAGTTTTGATTTGTTAGAAAACGTGATGGTACTTGTGGATCAACAACAAAATGATGCACCATAATAACAGGTTCAACCTGCTGATGCCACAACAGAAAGTTCTTGTCATTAAGCTTCTCAGTAATTTGATGTGAAAAACTGATAGGAACTTGTGTTAGTGTAGAGGAATGAGTACTGGTGAGAGGAGGAGGGGTTGGAGGTGGATCTAAAGGATCTATAGAAGCCACAGAAACAACAAGAAAAAGAACTGACAAAAGACAATAAAAGGAAAAAGATGAATTGGCTCTAGATACCATATTAAAACTAAGGAATGTATTTCATTACTAAAAGAAAATTATAGAAAATTATAGAAAATTACTAAGGAATTATATATATATGGTTAAAAGCACAACAAAGGAAAGATTAGTTGTAGCAACTCTGGAAACAGAAAACAAAAGAAATAGCCTCTCTAACTAGGTTGTACTTCCTTTTCCTAACAATTCTTTCATCATTATTTCCATATATTGTCTTCCTTTTCTTACTGTTGCAAGATGCACCTTGTTCAAGTGTTGTACCTCGTTATATTGGGGGTTAAATATTTCTAATTTTGGCTTGAAGCTTTTAGTTGAATACAATGATGAACCCTCCACGGTTCTGGCCAGGAATGCTTCAAGAATCCATTGCAAATCAACCCACAATTTCTAGTTAAACTTATGTGATACTAGTTGATAGATATGTTATCGAAGTAGTGAGAAAGATAAAATTTTATTGATAGTAATAATAAGGAAAAATGTTTTAGCAAGGATGATACAACGCTCCAGATGTTTAAGTGACCACCTTGTCACAAACTTTCTACTTGAAAGAAAAGAGCTCACAAAGTGTAAAGAAAACTAAATATATTTGTGTGTTTGAAATACAAACTCAATCCCTTTTTATAAGCTAAACTTGTTAAAGGAAGTAGGAAACTAAACATAAAGGGAAACTAGGAAGGAAAAATATCTATTCACATAAATACAAATATACTTTAAACATGGTAGAAGATTTAATTCTATTTACAACATTTCTAATTCTCTAAAGTCGCCGCCTTCCTCTCAACATTTTTCTTATTTATATGTAACATGCCTCTTCCTAATTATACTTGAATAACTATGGGTTATCTAATAGAATTTTTAAACAGCATAGGCTTTCATTGTATTTAAATATTATGTGAATATTTATTTTTCGTTGTATTTAAATAACTATGGGATGTCACAAAACTATCTCCATCATATGTAGCATGATATGCTTATTTTGAATTTATTTAACATAACCTCTTTTGCAGGCTGAGCACGAGCTATTAACAGAAAGTAATGCCAGAGATAAACTAATGCTGGATATGGAGTATGTGTGTGTTTTTTTACTTCACCTAGAACTCACTTTAGCAAATATATGATAGATTAGCATTTCTTGAGCAATCTTTTTTGACAATTTATGAAGCATAGACTCTGCCTCTAACTTTAACACTGACACTAGACCCAATGACTGACAAACACTAGACCCAATGACACTTTTACCCTTTAGTGTAGTGTGCAACACGTGTGAACAGGTGTCAGTGTTGGACACCTAATTGTCTTTCAATTTCTTATATTTTTTAATTTTTATAAAATAAACTTTAGTAATACTGATCTTTTAATAATATTTTCAAAGAATATGTTTTTCCTTAAAATTTTACTCATATTTTCACTACAAGGAAATCATGAAATAGAAACCAATTTTAGAGACCAAAAATAATTAATTGATATAGTGACTAAATTAGAGACCATTTTAGAGACTAATTTTTTTTTTGGTTTCTATATTAGTTTCAATTATTGTTAAATAGTTTCTAAATTGGTATCTAATTAGCTACTAAGGTTTTAACCATCAATTATTTAGATTCTAAATTTGGTAGCAAAAACGTTGGTAGCTAATTATATACCAATTTAGAAACCATTTAACAATAATAGAAACTAATTTAGAAAC
>Ga0123341_1005892_pt1 | contig 11008 bp, 4 predicted proteins | sample Turbeapinknodule_FD_89959 | JGI IMG/M metagenome (GOLD analysis project Ga0123341, IMG submission 89959) | Root nodule microbial communities of legume samples collected from Mexico - Turtle bean Mexico pink nodule | ecosystem: Host-associated > Plants > Roots > Nodule | place: Mexico: Nepantla...
AAAATATACTACAATTAAATCTCTCTAACATAGTAACAAGAATTATTTTTAAATTGTTATCATAAAAATTTAGTCAAATGAATTATTCATAAATAAAACAAAAAATATGGTTATTTTTTTATTTTATTTTTTATAAAATTATTTAAAAATAGTTTATTCTATCTTACTAATGATTCATGCGATCAGGCTTTTGTTTTGCTACAATCGTTACTTCAACATGTTTAAAAAAAAGTATTGTTATTTAATATTTGAAATTATAATTTTTCTTATTTATTATCTTTGACAATTAAAATATTATCATCAAATTTATCATCTAAGCAATTAATAATTTCAATTTTTTACTATCATACGAAGATTTATTGATAATGTAATTATAAAATAGAACTTGTTGATAATGTAATTATAAAATAGAATAGGTTTGTGTAATGCTTTAAGAAATGGAAAAGAGTCAAATATGTAAAAGCAGTATATACATAAATACATACCTATATGTATGTACATTTCAATTACACTCAAAAAAATGTTTTTGGTGGCAACATGTACAAATTCATAAAATAGAAGGGATTTTGAGCAGGTTTTAGAAATAGAAGTAATCAACGAAGTATGTGGTAGAAGAAAAGGTTGTAGTAATTTACTCTCCAAATAAATAATAGACCTGTAAAAGTGTTGGTCCAGATCAGATGGTTTATGCATTTTAAGAAGAAAAAGGTGAAATAAATTTCCCCGAGAGACAAATTAGTTTATGCATATATTAAAAATCTAATTTTGGATAAGCTAGATAAGAGAGGTTTTACAAATTAACTTGTACAAAAACTGGTTCATCTTTTCTTTTCTTTTCTTTTTTCTTCTCTTATAAATGTTATGGAGAGAAGTTCATCCAAACAGACCTTAAGTCACCCCATTCCACAAGTTTGCAGAACTAAGATCCTAAAAACTGTACATGGTTGACTGGCATCTCTCAACAGCTGCAGCTAATAGTCCTACCAGTATTAAGTTTCCTTTTTATTGTTTGATAAAAACATAGTCGTTGTTATGATCCTTTAATGTCTTAGCTCAGTTAACTATGACTTGTGTGTTGAATCAACATCAACAAATAAAATCCAATACCATAATCATAAAAGATCACCACAAACTTCCTTCAAGTAAAGATATGGTCTACAACATCAAATGTTATTTCCCTTTTTAGACTTCAAATAGCAAAAAGCTCTTAATATTGCACTAAGCACAAATATTTCAGAACACATTTCTCAAGGAATTTGGAACCACCTACCTCCTATAACAAGACCTTCAACTCTCTGCATGGCAGCAATTCGAATTGACCAGTCTTTTTCAGGCACAAGAGTAGATGCAATCTTCTCAATTTCCCTGATTAACTCCTTATCTGAATATACCTTCACAGGGTCTATGGGTTTCTCAGTGATGTCACCTTCTCCTGCTCATGGTTCAACAACAATATGTACATTTAAATAATCAATACTATCATCAAACTATACAGTGTGTAAACAATATGTTATACAGAATACTTTTACAAGAAATTACAATTTTAAAACATGCAATGCTACTTATCTCTTTGAAATATATTATTTTATCTTCCTTCAATCATATTGTCTCCCCCATCAAAATCAATCAATTTTTCCACAATTTGCACATGCATCTAGTGTAAATTTTATCATTGAAGAAATGCATAAGAAAATATCCACCAATGACAACGAGAAGCTTTTAGATCCAAGGACCAATATGTAATTTAAGTCAGAATCCTGAATATCAAGTAGGTTTAACTTCTGGAATTACCAAAGGACACACATTAGCTACAATGTCCAAAAAATCTCAATATAAGATTGACATACACAAAAAAACATCACCACAATTAGTGATGACTGAAATAGCATTTCTTATAATTAAAAGCTTGGTTTAAAGATAATGATAAGAAGCTTAAACAAATATAAACTCAAACTAAAAAATGTGGTGTTGGAAATAAACACATCCATACATACTCCATGGTGTCCAGAACTCCACACTACTTAACAATTCAAAACATGTTTCAACAACACTGCCACAACAATGCATCTCAAATTAGAAAATTATAAGGCAAACAAACAATTATAGTGCCAGTATGAGAAAGAAATTATACAGGTAAGATATAAAGCATAAATCCATGTATACAATTGCACCAATGCTAAACAAAAATAGAAACATTTATGATTGAACAATTATAGTGCCAGTATGAGAAAGAAATTATACAGGTAAGATATAAAGCATAAATCCATGTATACAATTGCACCAATGCTAAACAAAAATAGAAACATTTATGATTGAAGAATTACAAATATACTAACCTCCAAAAAGAGAGGTTTCCCTGGAGGAGCTTTTAGCCTTTGGACTACTTTTCTTGGGATTAACACTCAAATGCTTAATTTCCCCAGTAATATATCCACCTGAAATACCATCTGAAGAGCGAACTTTCGGCTGAATTCCTTCAAGCCTTGCATTAATATCTTTCACCTGAAATCAACATCAAACAAGACATTATAAACTCTCACACTATGACACTAAATGTACAATGGTGAAGATCCAAATTCATTAGCTTAAAAGTGTTATACACACACACACGTATATTAAATAACAATGAATTAGGAAAGTGATTCCTGTTTATATTTACCAAAGATGAAGGAAGATTGTGGCGGTGAAGTTCATCACGAAATTGAGGCCCAGCTTGTGTATACATTTCCTGCAAAATAGATGATGTAAAAGTAATCTTCTAACAATAACATTCCTCTTATCTTCAATTCATAATCAATATCCCCTGGTATGACTATGAACACATCGATAAATCAACCTTCATTTATGGCATCATGATATTAATTACTAAAACTGTTCAATACACCATTATGATTGACTTAATCCAGTTATCTCAAATTTAGAACCATGAAATTCACAAGCCTCACGCATTTAAATATAACATCAAATCATGTTCTCTTAAGACAACAGACCCACTTCCATTTTCATATTCGCCAATATTTTTCATTCTATCATTCTTTAAGCTAAAATAACATACAAATTACAATACTAGCAATTCTTTGCGTTTGGCTCAGAAATTTAAGAATTGAAATTAGCTATTGATATGGCATAAACCCCTTTTGTAGAAACTAACTTGGTAATGTAATTCGATTTCTTTAGACAATATACAATTATACAGTACTAAATGATTATAAAATAAAGCATACTTACTTCAATGCACAAAATAGCTGCTTCTCTAACAGCAGGATTTGGATCGTTAATCAAATGCAACACCTGACAATCGTGCAAGTTTTGAAAGGAATTACTATTTCATCCCAAATATATTTAAATGTACAAATGATATGTACTGCTTATTTGTAAAAGTCTATACAGGGGGGAGGATAGCCCGTTGAAGTGGGAGCTCTGTAGCTGCAAATAAATTAATTGCAGCTGTGACAGTTCGTGTAAACTCCTCTCTAACTCTCCAGCTTTTATGTGCCCAAGCAAAGGACCCTGCTCTTTCAACAATTATTGTTGGAGAAGAAACCTGCAAATAATAATCCAAAATAAATTCAAAATGTAGGGTACTCAAATTATATCATTTTGAAAATTACAATTAGGACAAATTTACTACACTTTTAGGCAGACATAACATAAACACCAAAATACATGTGTAAACATTATCCAATTAGAGTATGTTTGGATGGAATGAACTGGCCTGGAATGCAGTTACATCTTCTGTTGTATACATTTCATGATGAAACAAATAAATAAACTAGTTTTGTCCCATACTATACACCGCAGATTGTAGGGAAAGAAAAGAGGAGTATTGGATACAATGGAATGAAATGCATTCCATCAGGTTCCATTCCATTCCCAAACAATTCAAAAACTGGAGTCTAGCATCATGCCATTTAGAAAGGACGATGCACCTACAAGGCCTATTATAACTTAACAGATTGCATAAGTCAGATATCTTCGAGGCATTCACTTGCAAAGATACAATTAACTGGTAGCAGACTTAAATCTGGTTTGACTCACAAATGAGACAACCAGAAAAACTATATATTTTCACGGACATTAAGGCTATCAGAAAAAGAAATGCCAGAGTCTATTCTTCTGCAGAAACTAGTAGTAGACACTCTGCCACGCGTTTCTTAATGATCCTCTGGAATCTAGGTTAATTAAAAAAAATTAAACGACGCCAGATTAATTCATTAGACTAGAAGACACCACAATTTAAAACACGCATCTAAAAGGTTTTAGGTTCATGAGTTCATCTATCTAATAACATACATGAGGATCCAATAACACCAGCAAGAGATCCTACGGCTAAGCCGTTAACTACAACTAAAGATCTAGCCATATAACTCAGATTTTCATTCTCCAGAATCATAACGCCGGTCATGCAAAAAGCGAAATAGCGACAATTCCAATTTCGTCGCCGCACAGTTTCCACTCGATACATCAATGTCGCTCATTATCATCCTAATAATTCCTAATCAGCACCCTACCGTTACAAGTTAGTTACCACCACACTCTATTATTGTCTTGTCAGTGTCTAGTGACCAGGTATAGTACCTCCATGAGAGTGAGCAAGAGGCGCCTGGCGGCGTCTCGGACGGGCTGCTTGGCGTCGCCGAGACGGTCGACGATGGCGGGGAGGAGTGCGTTGAAGTGGAGCTTGAAGTGGTCGCCGGAGAGGACGGCGGCGGAGGCGAGCGCCTGGAGCGCGCCCTGCGAGACGCGGAAGTTATTGTCCTTCAAGAGATCCATACAAGTGTCAACGAGCGAGGTCACCTCGGAAGACGAGAGGCTCTTTCTGGAAGCTTCGAGAAGTTGGTGGAGGCGCTCCACTCCCGCCATCCTCTCCTTCGTGTCCTTCGCGCGTGACAGTTCCAGCGCCTCCTCCATTTCGATCCGCGCACCAATCAGATCTGAAGAGCGAGCGAGTCAGTGAGTCACTCAGTGAGTGAGAGTGAGCGAACGGTTCAGACTTCGACACCAATGAAGATGAAGTATCGGATGATGAGATTACTCGGCGGGACCGTATAATTTCTCAGAGAGAGAGAGAGAGAGAAAAAAAAAGAGAGGCTAGATTGACGGAGAAGAAGACGAAGGATGAAGTTGAAATGAAACGAAATGAAATGAAAACTTGCTTATGTGGTTGTGGGCGAGGTGGTTGAACCATCTTTGTGTTTACATTTCCCCGTTCTTTTAGAAAAAAAAAATTAAATAATCGGACAACAATAATAAACAAAATCCAAACATATTTTAAATTATCTTTTTTATCCGTGACCTAATTTCTAAACTATTTCTATTTATTAAAAGACTTATTTGATGATTACATTTGTATACTTTAACAAGTCTTCACTTTTTATGGCATGCTTGTATTTTAATTATGTAACGTAACTGAAATTTTAAGTTTTCTCAAAATCAATTTATTAGTTTATTTCCTACAATTTTGAATTTTAGATAATGAAAATTAAAAAATTACTTACTAATTTGATTTTTTTTCTCATTTGGATGTTCTTTAGGATTGACAAATCAAACCTAAATTACCCTTTGTGTTTTTGCTTAATTTTAAAAGTTGTTTTAATTTAACTACAGGACGAATTAACGTAAAAATGAAATAGCAGAAGAACTTACGCAGCTGGTGCTAGTTTTAAACGATGTTGTTTGCTTAAGGCACCGTAAAAGGAAGCACTTATACAGAAGAAAGCATAAAGTTAAATGATTCTTGTAATGATCATGATTGATTTTGAGATTTTGGTACACCTGAACCACACTGCATTATTGGTGTTTGTGTGATCAGGGAAAAAAAGTTTCAAGCATGATAAAATATTATTACATGGTGGAGGTAGTGACTAAAAAAAAATGAAACAACACTAAAAAGTGTCATTCTATAAACTCTTCTTCAAAGTTTGTTTAAATTATGAAATGCAATGACGAGGAATGGAGATGAAAAAATAGGTCAATATAACAACCTTACAAGAAAATGAGCTAAGATGATTCATCTTTGAAAATTTATTCACAATTCTCGCTATATAAAAGGTGCAATACCATATTGATTTCAATAAGATTAAAAATTTACCATATTCATTTAAAAAAATATAAATAAAAATGTTACTGAATTATGTGTTAGTAAGTTATTTTGTCAAAACAATGCAGGAATATAAAAAAAAAATATTTAAAATTTTCAATTTGTCCCATCAATTTAGTGTCTTACAACAACATTTAGAAAAAAATAAAAAGATGTAAATCAAGTTGTAATAAATTAGAAATTACATGGAATGTTATGCTTTAAAAAAAAAGACAACTCAACTCCTCTGAAATTACCTTTAACCCAACATATTACATCATATAGGCAAAATGGGTTGGAGTTTGAAATAATGAGTCGACAAATTTTATACTTTTTCAAGGTCAAATGTATTTATTTATGGAAATTTTTAAATACTGTAAATGTGGTCCTCCGATAATATTTAAAAGTTTTATTTTAATAATAATACATTGAATGAGATGTATACTACTAAAAGAAAAATTATAAATAATATAATTAAATAACACTTAGAAAACGTAAGTGATGTGTTTTTTTAAGATTTGGTATGTTTTGAGTGTTTCAAAGTGGAAGAACAGACAAAAAAAAATACGGGACTCGTGGCTATTTACAATTTCCTTCTATGTTTGACGAAAAAATAGTTAATGATATCTAGTTTGTGTAATTAAAAATAGGGGTATTGGTTTAGATCAGATTAAATAAATAAATAAAATTTAAATCAATTAAAAAATCATAATTTAAATTTAATTAATACTATTAATATTAAGTTATAATATAATAATATACATAGCACTTTCAACGTGTGTATATAAATAAATAAAGGATAACTTAAATTTGTTATAAGTTCTTATATTAGGATATTACCTACTTTATAATATTTTATAATCTTATTCATAAACTTAATTTAATTTATTATTTTATCATATAATGAGTAAAAAAAACATAAGATACAAGATCTCTCTTTTTTTTAAATGAGTTTTTTTTTCAATACTTTAATCTTTCCATTCATAATGTGTTCTTTCAATACTAGAGTCATATTCTTATTCTATCACCTATAACACTTCAAAACACGTAATGAGTCGTAATCATATTCTAAAATATGCAGATCCTCGATAAATCAACTAAATATTGATTAATGATTAACTGAAAGATGGTAGAGATATTCTCCAGATATCCCAACATACGTATATACAGATATATCTTCCTACAAATCAGGATCATGATGCATATTTGAATAACTGATATTCAGTCCATTACAACAAATACTCATAATCAACATTATAAATAAACCCTCTACATATGTATACGTTATGTTTTTATCAATCACAAATATACATTTTTTTACATTGAGTACTTACTTGATCTTCAGAGTACCTTTTTCAAGTCACCCTCGATCGAGCATCAACATTTGCGAAAGAAGACTCAAAGGAAGGAATAAGAAGATAACTGGCACATCAGCAATTGTACAACCAATCTCAAATACTATCTAGGTCTTCTTTGCCTATACAGGTACAAGTTCCATAATTGTAAGTTTCATTCTTCCATTAGCATTTTAAGTGATCATACTATAGCTTGAATGTTATAGGATAGTTTCATGGTTTCACAGTTTTTAAAAACTTATGCATCGTCATAATCCAAGTTGAACAATATTGTTGACACTTGAGAATCATCACTTTGAGAAGAAAAAGAATTGTTTTGACCTATCTCTTTCTCAAACTATAATTTTTCACTTAAACATTTATATTGTCACTTAAACGATAATGAGCGGATATATGTAATCATAACTCATCGTTGGTATAAATCAATAACAAAACATACAATTTCATTAAGACTTTTACATTAAATATATTCCAAAATCTACCAATTTTACAACATACTCCATAAATTTTTACTTTAAATTATTCATAATAACATTCATAGATTATAATGTATGATACAAATTAACATCCATAATTTCTCAATTATGCTTATCTCATTCACACATCTATTCAATTTCATATTTGAATTGTTTATTTTTGAATTATTCATAATCACACACATAATATATTTGAACATAAACATGTACAAATTATCTATCATATATGTTTATCTCCTTCACACATATATTCAATTTCATAATGAATACATGTAGCAATTAATTCGAGAAAACTTAATTTCTTTGCAATTCTTTTTCTATATACTACCAGAAATCCAATATATTAACTAGTAAGATTAAAGTATTAAATCATATACCAATAACATTTCTCCGTGTACAAAATACTCAAGAAGATTAAATCTTTTATAAAGAATTAACGATTTACTCAACACAAAGATTATGTTGCCTAATCTTAATCATCACCTTGCTACATATAATATGACAGTATAATATTATTTTGTTCATTCTCTAACTAAGGAAGAGTTAACCAAAAATCTTATAAAGTTTTGACCCGAATATAAATAAATTTTCGCGGAAAACAGAAAAAAAATATTAGATATTTTTTGTCATATTTTAATTTATATATCTCTTCTCAAAACTATATGTAATTAATGTGTTTTAATTACTGTTTCAAAAAAACTAATTTGATGTTTTTGTCGTTGTCTAGAAAAAAAAAACTTGATGTTTTTTTGTTAAACAGAGTTTTATTTCATTCTCGTTTCATGTAGTTGCTAAATTTGGCTTGTCCAATTCATTCCTAAAACAGGAAAAGTTAATAGTAAAAGGAAATGTTTCTAAAATAAATTAAAAAAACATATATGTGGTGTAATTCTTTTAAAGTCAACTTTAGTTCTTATTACAGTGTATTTAATTAAATGATTTGATTCAAATGTTGGTGTCAAAAGATAATGAGATAAAATTGATTTTTTTTTATCGAAATTAATCCTTTCAATTTATAAAAGCTAAGACAATTTAACGGATATGTCATAATTTGAAGTAATAGAAACTATTTATAATTCAAATTAATTTAAAAATTATTAAAAATTAATTTAGATATCAATAATTTTGCTAATCTTTAAAATAATATTTAATTTAGTGAATATAGTAATAAATTATTATTTTTTCTAAAATTATTTTTATTTAATAATTTTTTAATAATGTTATAACTGATATGTTTTTAACTAAATTAATTAATATTACTTTAAATTAATTAAGATAATTACATTATTTTACTTTGATAATTCAACAATAAATTAGGAAATTAAAGTTACGGCTAATCAAGACTTATTTACTTAGAGTAACTAAGATTGTTTTTAATTAAGATAACTACAACTAATGGATGTATTTTGTAGTTGAATTTGTACACATCTGATATAGAAAAAAAAATCTGTAAACCATCAGGGAAGACAGGTGATAGTATGTTATTTTTTCATACTTTTAATGTTATCTTATTATTATTATTATTATTTTTATTATTATAATATGAAGATTTAGAGTGTGATCATGAATCTTCTACATTCATAGTATTATCACATAGACAACTACCAATATATATTATGCTATTGAAATGAACTATAAAGAATTTATTAATTATAAGGTTATATAATTTAATATTGAACTATATAATCACATAATTAATTATTTTTTTCCCGTTATACATAAAGACACATGAATCACACATAAAACTACATAACTAGAGTATTCATTAAAGAATATCTACAAACGTCTTTTAGAATATCCATATTAAGCATTCTCTACTATAGATTTAACACATGACTAATTTTAGCACATTGGGTATATGCAGTCTTGATTACATGAATCATGGTGCGTTTATGTTTTGATTCACTCTCTCAAATTCCAACATATGATTTGGTGATATAATAAGTATCATTTCAGCTTCTCATAACTAGATGTCTTAATTTACTTGACTTAGATCATCAACAAAGTTAGAGAATTTATTAGCAAAAAATGAAGACGTGAATAAATGAAATTGATTAAGTCAAACAATTCTTATAGTGCAAGATAAAAAATTATTAGTAAATAATGAATTAGAAAGATTTTGAGTTGAAACATGTAGAGCATAGGAAACGCCCTATGGGAAAAAACAAAATAATATGTATTTTTTTACAAGATACAATAACTTGTCAAATCGATCAAGTGCATTAAAGGATCTTTGAACCTTATTGTTGAACATATATTTATTCACACTTAATAACTTTAATCATAGATTATTGGACTATAATAATAAATAAATCTGTTGTTTTAATTAATATTCATATAATTGGGTTTATTTGGGCATTAACTATTATTTTTTGTATGTAATTTTTTGTTTTTAGGGTAAATGATCTGAAGTTGTCTATCTCTGTTGCTTCTTTGAAAGTCCAAGTTGCTTCTTTGAATCAAAACAAAAAATAAATTATGAGGAGAAGAAAGAGAAAATAAAAGCTACAAGATCCCAGAAACAGAATTAGAAGCAAATCTTCTGCAACATAAAAAGAATTATGGAAAGTGGAAACTGTTTACAAAATCTAAACTCCAATATTTTCCCAAGATCCTTGGAGCAGAAAAGTCTATAAAAGGACACAAGCATCAAGGAGAAAAGAAGAGCTTCATAGGGTTTTCTTAGTTTCTTTTCTTCTTTGTAATTCTTTTGCCTCTGCATGGAAAGCTAAACCTTTTGGTTGATTCTTGTGTGATTCCCCATTGAGCTATGAGGTTTTGATCAATAAAAATTTCTATTTTTAATTCTCTATAGCAATTGTTTTTATTGTCTAATCTTCTGGAAAACTGGTTTTTGTGAGAGGTTGTACATGAACGCATGATTAAGAGTCTTCTTTATCTTAAACTTTGGTTTCTTAATTAGTTCGTATTGTTCTAATTAATTTCTTGGGCGCATGATTCAAGAGAGAGGAGATAAACATTCCCATGGAGTATACGCATGGAACAAAGTGGGTATTGATTAAACCGGTAGACGCATGCTTTACTGGTGAGCTTCAGTTGAATTAGGTTTGGCGCATGTTCAATCTAGTTTAGCTCTG
>Ga0123341_1005893_pt1 | contig 11007 bp, 4 predicted proteins | sample Turbeapinknodule_FD_89959 | JGI IMG/M metagenome (GOLD analysis project Ga0123341, IMG submission 89959) | Root nodule microbial communities of legume samples collected from Mexico - Turtle bean Mexico pink nodule | ecosystem: Host-associated > Plants > Roots > Nodule | place: Mexico: Nepantla...
ATATTTAAATGCACCTATCTTAATTTATTATTTCTTGTCTTCTCAAATCTGTAATCTAATCACAGAAAAATAATTATCAATACTAAAAATTGTAAAAACAAAAAAACAAACTTCTAAAAATAAAGTTGTATAATGAATAAAAACATAATTATCCACTTAATATAAACTTACTTTTTAAGCTTAAAATAAATTAATCTTATATATGGAACTTGCTCATGCCACAAATTACATAAATAAATTATTTATCAAATAATTTTAATCTACAAACAAATCTTGTAATGTACTCAACAATTAAATCAGATTAAGAAATTTGAAAATAAAAGTAGCAAACAAGAAAAGACACTGTAGTCCACATGCAAACCCCATCAAAGGAAAGTCCATTCTGGTCATTTCCTTACAGTAAAAAACAATCGGTAGACACGATCGTGAGAAATGTCTGAAAGAGAATCTCTGCAAACATAACCGCAATGTTTTTATGTTTTTCTTTTCTCTCAAATATCATCTTCTTCCGGAACATTTACCTAGGTCATGACAGTTCAGAAAAAAATTAAGATTAGTTTCAAAATTTATAATTTAATCTAAAAATATAATTTAATATGAAATTAGCTCTTAATCATTGTTTTTTAACAACAAAATAATTTCATAAAACTTAATTATTATGGCAATCATGATATTTTCACATATTAGAAACTAAACTAGTTTTGTTGAAGTAGTACAACTTTGCACATCTACAGTACAAAAAATGACTATTTACTTTAAATTATGTCTAATAAGTTAAAAAATATTATTCGAAATCATAATTTTTAGTAATTATAATTTTTACAAATAAATAAAATTTATTTTTCTCTTCTTCTATCCACATTATAAAGGTCTCTTCCTCACTCACACACTCACTCACAGAAATCCATCACTTTCACACCCACCTTTGTCACTCTCCATCTATCACAGTACCATCACCCTTTTCTTCTTCTTCCTCCTCTTCAATGGAAATCAAACAAGAACTGTTGAAGTTCAGGTACCAAATCGGAGGCGCACTCCTGGTGTGTCTCGCGATCTTCTCTTTCCTCTTCCTGGCACCCAGGTTCCTCAACCTCTTGGCCTATTTCTGGCCTCTTCTTCTCTCCACCGCGCTCTTCCTCCTCCTCGTTCTCTTCTTCGGCAAAACCCAAACTTCCTCGGACTCTTCCATTCCCAAACCGGCCGAGGAGCTCCTCCACTATGTCGCCGGCCACCACTCCGATCTACCGCTCGAGACTCACAAGTCCGATTAGAAGCGCAAATGAGAGAAAATGTCTGTTCTTGTAAGAATCAAACCCTCAATTTATTTGCTTTCAATTTGAGTGCTTTTCAAAATAATTTTCTTCTTACAATGACCACACACTTTCATATCGGTAATTCTTTGTTTTTTTTAATCTTTTTATGGGTATGATCTTGCCTTTGCCGAATTGTTGTTGGAAGGATCTGTCTTGCATTAAAGATAATCTTTTAAGATTCAATAAATTTACTCTACATGTGAGTTTGTGATTTGATTGAATGAAAGGATGATATAATTTTTTTTTTTCTCAATTATTGTTATCTGTTTTCAACTTTACTTTTTGTTATTATTGTTTACTTTCTTTACATAGATGAATTGAATGTCTGTTTGTTTTTGTGTGTGATGTAAGAGTAATGTAATTTTTCTTTTGTTTTAGTTCATATGGGTGATGATTTTTTAATTTTTTGAAATTTTTTGGTAAAAGATGTTATTTGTTTGATGAAAAACATGCATGGCAAATCGGAGATAAAAAAAAATCTATGCAAAATTTTTGTAAAGATTAATTTCATATTTGGTTGGATGAAAGAAAAATAAAAGTTAGAAAAGTTGTCTTTTTTTTTTCTTTGCTTACAGAGAAAGTAAAAGATAGAAACAAATGACTTTTAAAAATAAAATAAAAAATCATATTTTTTAACTGAGATTTCAAAATTTATCTTCTATATTTTTTATCCACAAAACAGGTCCTAAATCATTCTGGGACATGTGAAGAAGACTGATGTATGCATGCATGTTTTTTTTTTATCAGAAATAAGTTATGAATGTATATGCATGTGTGATTTTGGAATAATTTTTAATCTTGATGATTTATTCACATGATTCAATGTTTTTAGGATTTTAATTAAATGGGTATCTTGCATAGATTTTGAGTTAATGGAGATGGGAATGTTCAGGGACTGGGACTACCATAATGTATGTGACTGAGGGAGAAAATATTTTTAAGTATGTTTGACAATCAAAAGAATAATTGATAGAATGATTGTTTATATAAAAAGTTTATTTTTCTTGAATTGAACTGAACTGTGTTCAATCTTCAAGGGCATTGCTTAGGTCAATGATGAGTCATCATTGACAGGGTTACCTGCAAAATATATATATATATGACAGTGTCGGTAATTCCTTGTCTATTCTTTCATAAACACTAAGTTGAAATATTTTGTATTTTATAAATTGTTCCGTTGTATCAGTAACTTTAGATCAATGATTTGAAAACCTTATGACTTTTATGTCTGTGTTGGTGTTGGTATGGTGGTTCAAAATCTAAGTTATGATTAAAATACATGCAGAGAAGTACTTGGCCCATGTGCCATCCATGTTGGCAGCACAGTGCTAGAGTCATGTGCTTAGTACTCTATTTTATGAAGATGAAAATTTGAATTTGAATGTTGAAGATGTAAATTAATTAGATATAGTTTGTTGTGATGTGTTTGTAGGTGATTAATTGTGAAGAGAAGATGGTGATAGCATAGTATAGCATAGCATAGAGCAGAGTAGATCACAGATATGATATAACTGAGGATGCTGCTCAACTATAGACAAAGGAATTAAAAGACTAAATTAGTTTGTCAGCAGAGTTGTATTGTGAACTACTTTACCTTTCTTTGTAATGGCTATAAATGCTGCTCAACCATGAATAGTAGCAGTACATATTTTCTCTCAACTTCTCCTACCTGTAAGGCTTCTTTTAACTTTTAAATCTAATAAATTGGTAGGTTTAAATTTATTCAACTGAGTTATGTCATCTTTATTTTCTCCACTCTTCCTTTGTAATGGCTGTGTAATGGCTGTGAATGGTGCTCATCTTCGACCATAAAACACTTACAGTCATTATGTGTAGACAGAAGGAAAGAAAATAGAAAAGAAAAAGAGAAACTAGATAAAAGTTAACTTTCTCTTCAACGGGTTTTTTTACCTGAATGGTACAATTTTTTGAGGTATATTACGCAGATTTATAAGTTTTTACTGAAAATGTAGAAGTGGTATTCATTTTTCTAAAGCTGTTAGTCATCCACACGATTTGGGCTTTGAAAATTTCACTAAAGAAGTCGTGTTTATTGAGAATGACTCTATTTTTTATATTTCATTTGATTATGACAATTTTAGTGTATAAAAATTATACAAAATTTATGTATAAGTATAAAGATTTATGTGTATTTTTTTTATACAAAATCGTTATATTGTGTGATAACTTTAATATTTTTTTTTATAAAATTATATTTTATTTTGCTTAAAACAATAAATTTGTGTTAAAAAATTGTTTGTGGCGTAAATTACAAATATTTTATTGTTTAATATTTTATTGTTTTCATATGATATGAGTGTGTCAATAATAAAAAAAAAATTAAGTTTTATTGTAAAATGACATTAGATTTAGAGTTTAGATTCATTCTAAAATGACATTAGATTTAGGAGTTTAGTATTCGTGTAGGATGTAGCCTTCAGGATTTATGCACGGTACAATTTAGGATTTTGGGACGGTTTAGGATTTACTGTTTAGGGTTTAGGATTTAGGATTTAGGTTTAGATTTAGGATTTGGATTTATGATTTAGGGTTTTAGGATTTAAAATTTATGATTATGTATAAATTTTTAGATTATGTAATAATATCAATATTAATGAAATTATAGATTATATAATATATAAAAATAATAGTACATGTATTTATATTTAAAAATACATTAAATTCAAATAAATATCAATATTAAATATAGCTAATTAATATAAGATTATATAAATATTTGATGAAATAAACATTATAAAGCATGATAGTCTACTATTTGAATGAACAATTTTTCCTGTGACTTTCATTTTCATTGCGATAGTAAGAACCCCTAAGTCCTCCATAAAACTTTAACCTTAAATTCTAAACTCAAACCCTAAATTCAAATCCAAAACCTACGTGTCATTTTACAGTATTTTCATTCTAGAACCTATATTTTATATTTTAATTATTGACACACATATGACATATGTAAAACAATAAAATATTTATAATTAATGCCACCACTAATTTTTAACACAAATTTGTTGTTTTTAAACAATAAAAAATATAATTTTATGAAAATTGGAAATATATTTCAACTGAAGTCGTCGCAGGATATGATGATGACTTCTGTTTACACAAATTACAAAGAAGTCTTAATAGTCATGCAAACTTATATGTACTTTTTCAACACTGAAGTTATTATACCTATAACGACTTCAGTCGAAATATAAAAAAAATCATTTAGTGTTAGTTAAAGTTAATCAAAATTGTGTTTAATGAGCACAATTTTTCAGTGAAATTTTCAAAACAAAAGTCCTGTGGGGTGCTAACGACTTTAGTGTAATTTTTTTTAATTGAGGTGAAATTATCCCTGTGTATGTGACTTCAAAACAATGAAGTTGCGCTTTATAAGCACGACTTGTCCATTTTGGTAAAAAGTTATAAATCAACCAATTCTTATAATATACCCAAAAAATTGCACCATTGATGTAAAAGATCTCTCTTCACCTTGTTTCCACCTTTCCAAACTTGACAAGAAGTTTAGTAACTTTTATAAAGTAATTAATGGTAGGTCTAAATGTACTCACTTTAATTAAAATCTTTTATTAGAATGTGAATTTAAGTCTAACTCACCATCACAAAATCAGCTTGAAAGATGAGAATTCTCACTTATATATTATCAATTGGTTTTATCTCTAGATAATATAAGATCTCCAACATGTTTTTAAATAGTCTGATGGTCCAATAATTAAGGACACGATATGTTGAACAAACCTTATTCGGATCAACTATGATAGTAAAAAGTAAGTTTAAACTTCGTTATCATAAAATTGAATAATAAGATATATTAATTGGTTTTATATTTATTCTTTCACTTTGGAAGATAGGAAAGTAGAGGCTATAACGACTAGCTAAATGTCTTTATATCTATAATCGATTAAATTTTGTTTCCTCTTGTTCTTATCTAAAAAGGATTAGACAAAAATCATAGTAAAAAATCATAGTGCTCAAAGCTTTGAATATTGAAACCAATCTCCTTTAACCTCTGGTGTCTATCCAAAAAGTTTCTCGATCATTTAACTTATCACCACAATCAGGGTTGTCACTAAATACAAGCAAAACAACAAAATTGGTAGAACTTGATCATCTTTTTTACTTGGTAGAAATTGGAAATTTTCTTTTTTACCATGAGCAACATGTTTTTTTACCTTTTAGGAATCGGAATCAGTGTTGTAATTTTTTTCACATACATTCATGCAGTTAGCATATTTTAGCCATAGATGAAGTTTGGACAACTGAGATCTTGTGTTTTTGAAGTCTGCTTAATTGGGATAAAATACAAGTCATCAGTTTTTCATTTAAGGGTTTCAACCTGCATAAAGCATAAATGCATGGAAAAGACAATTGCAGGAAATCCAGATCCATGATTGGTCAATGTTTGATATATAACTACTTATGTTCAGGTTTAGTCTTCTTAAAAAGTATGAATGGAAAATTTTGATGATCTTTATATGAAATAGTTAGGGTTGAGAAACCACAGAAACTTTCCAAATGAGGGAATTGTGATTGGCTTGCCATTCAGCTTTATAAATAGATGGAAGAGGAACAATTAAAATAGGAAGTTAAACAATAATAGATGCAATCTGAGGTGAAGTAATGGAAATAGAAAGTGGTTAATAAAAGTTATATAATCAAATATTTGTAGGAGTGAGTTGATTACAACTTATCATTAATATTATCTTGCAGATCTAGTATGTTGTACATACTCCCTTTATACTCTTTTAATGCTCCAAACTGCATGGAATACATGCCTACCAAAATGGACTGAAATTCATGGAACTCTGGTGTGCATTCATCATTGAAATGAAATATGCAAACTACTGTAACAACTTGATGTACATATAATTAATGTTTTGGTCTGATTGAGATGTTTGAGCAAGTGTTGAGTCAGAAATTGACTATGTGTACCATATTGATAAACTTCAAGCTCTTCAAACTCATGTACGACATGTGAATTGTTTGACTAATCTTTGTCTCTTTGAGCTTATAAGTAATGAATTTAGCAGCTTTTCAGCGATATAGAAACTTACCCGAAACAATATAAAACCATATAATCACTTACAACATAAAATGCCAAGATTTTGAAAGAATGTTCAACTAACCCACACTTTCATGTCATGATCTTCTGTCTACAAATCTAAATTTGTTTCTTGCGAGTAAAAACTTATTTGATAATGACCTTTTTTACAATTTTGGGTTTTTGTGTATCTTGGGCCTTAAGCCCATTTTAATATTTTTGGTCACATGTGATTTTATGTTAGGTATTTATCTCCCTTTTTGCTTTGTTTTCTCTGTAATATAGATAATAAAATTTTATGTTATTCTATTTTTGTTCATCATCTTCTTCATCTTGTTATCTTGTTTTCATTTTTATTTATCCATGGGTGACAATATGGTATGAGAGTAGGTCAACTCGTTCTCTTCCCTAAGCTTCTTCCTTTTTTTTTTCAGTATGAATTACAGTGACATGGATCTCTTAAAAAATCCATCAAGTTCATTTTATCTTCATTTGGGAGAAAACTCAAGAATGATTCTTGTTAGCCCTCCTTTAAATGATACGAACTATCATTCTTGGAGTAGAAGAGCACTCTTATTTAAAAATAAACTAAAATTCATCAATGGAGAAATCACTGGACCAAAAAATACTGGAATGCTTACTGCAAAACCATCCTACACCCCTTATGAAGAAGTCAAAGCATATTTTTTTAATAAAACACTTCTACCCATGAACCAAATATGCATATAAGGTTTATTGGACGACTTCTCTACTTCACCAACACAAAAACATATGTTTTGTTGTTCATCTCTTAAGTCGATTCACACAATCTCCTTGAGTTCAACACCATAAAGATGCTCATCACATTCTGATGTATATAAAAATTGCACCATCATAAGGAATTTTATTTTCTTTTGGGTCCAATCTACAACTTCAAGATTTTAGTGATTCTGATTGGATTACATACGGATGGAAATCAAGTAGAGGAAGCCCAAGCCCATGAAACCCAAGCCCAAGAGGGGGCCTAAGCCCAAGAATCACCAGGAGCATGGCTAGAGCATTGGGTCAAAAGCATCATTTGATGACTCTTCTTGTAATTACTCTTGTATAGTTTAGGAGGTGTGGATATTAAATAAAGAGTGTGAACATACAAAATAAAGTCACATTGTCCATGTGACTTAGGGGGATGGTGTAGGAGTATTATAGGAGGTGCTAAAATAAGGAAATTGGTCACACCTTACTCATGACTAGCTAGGCGTCAAATTTCATGTGCATTTGGAAGGGAATTCTGAATTTGATTAGCTTTTCATTTCAGCACCTCTAAGACTATACATAGAGGTGCTTGCTCATTGTAAACACAAGTTGAAAGTTGAATTTTAAGTAAAGAAACTCTACTCAATTTGAGAGATAGCTTTGTGAGATTTGATCTCCTTTCTAGTCTTATCTTGTGTGCTTTTGGAGGACTACAAGTGGCAGCAATCACACACTCATCTTGGAGCTTTCACCACCAAGTGGCGTGTTCCTCTCCAACTCCATCTCATCCGAGCTTCATCCAATTAAGTTCTTTCTCCTTTCATATCCATTTCCATGTTCTAGCAATTTCCAATCGGTAACTTAGTTTCCTTTACTTTGTTCTTCAATTTCCACCATTTATTCTTGTTCCTATGTGTTCTTCTTAGATTCTATTCGGTGCAGTTTGTTCCATTGTTGATTTCAATCGGTAGAATTCATTCCTTGTTAAATTTTGTTCAGTTTAAGCTAATTCTATGTTTTAATTGTGTTTCTATTTGTGTTCATGTGTTGTTCTTGCTTTCATTTCCAATTCCACCCTATATTTGTGTGTAAGGACATGGCACTCATGATTCTTATGAGTTTGACTCTTCATTTGAATGGTATTGTCCTCCATTGAATTGTCCTTAAGCCTCCTTAATGTGTTGTTTTTTGTCTAGTGTCAATCCAACTCATATCACATACCAAAACACTTGACATTTTATCATTGGCTTTTATATTTCAAAGATTCCTTGATATCATGGAAGTAAAACAGAAACATAGTATTGTGTCACACTCCTCTTCAAAAGTAGAGTTTTGTGTCCTTACAACCATTGTTTGTGAAATTTAATGGTTGTCTTATCTTCTATAATCTATAAATTCCTACTATCATCGTCGATCTTTATTGTAATAACCAAGTCATGATATACATTACATAAAATCCAAATTTTCATAGAACAAAGCATATTAATATAGATTGTCATGTTTTAAAAGAAATATTACAAAACAACATTTTTACTTTTTATACATATTCACTAAAGTTCTTAATGATGCCAGGTATGTCAATAAATTTGGACTGACAAATACATCCTCTCCAATTTGAAGGTGAATATTACACTTTTGAGGTTTTTTTTTAATCTTAGATCTTAAGTCCATTTCATTTTTCTTTTATTTAGAAAAGATAATAAATAAAATTTTATATTAGTGTTTCTCTTCATATGCATGGGTGGCAAAAACCTTGTGTCCAGATTTTAAAATTTCAGTAGGACCAACTTTTTTGGCCCATGTCTGTAACTTTAACTACTTCCTGTTTCTCAACCAACCATTCAGTTACAAGCTATGGCTTGAGTTCTAAATTAATCAGAGAAAGTTAGAAGAAGTTAGTGAAAACTGTGACTTTTTCAAAGTGCTCGAACTAAAACCATTCTTTTTCACCAAAAAAATAATAGTATCAACAATAAGAAGAAAAATGTTAATAATATTCTCTTTTAACATTGTTTAGAAAATATTTTCTTTAAATTTGAACTAAGAGAAACTATTTAAAAGATTATTATTACTGAAAATTTAGTTAACAGCTTTCGGAACTTAACATGGATTGTAGAATTGATGTTAAATAGGAAATAATTGAAAGTGTAAAATTTCGACATTGATTTAGTAATTGAAATTACTTTTTATATTACTTCTTCTTGTAATTGATGTTGAAAGTAGTATTTTTTTTCTCTTATTATGTTTGATGTTTGAAAACATTCTATATAGGTTAAAGCATAATCGATGTTGAGAGTCATTAATTTTAACATTTTCCACATCAATTAAAGCAATATCTGCTTCTTGTATTTAGAGGATGTTTATCTAAAACATAAAATTTCATTTAATTTTTGTATGCGCATAGTTATAGTTCCACACACATAAAAAAAAAACTTATTATATATCCTTGAATAAAAATGGTAGTTGTTACAATATTTGAAAAGAAATACGAAATGTTCTAAATATTTATAAGTTCTATAATTTTTCATTTTTATTAGTGATACATCACTTTTGTCCTTTTGATAGTAAGTGGCTGAGGATCTCTAAATATTTGTAACATTTGTATAAATAATATTATATATAAACCTAATTAGATTATTAGTGTGAACACAATATACCACTAAAAAAATTATTAAATAATAATTAATTTAAAGATAAAAAATAATTAATCATTATATTGACTAAGTTAGATAATATTTTATAAATTAAAAAATTATTGGTATCTAAAGTAGTTTCTATTATTAATAAAAAAATTACAAAGTAGCTTTTAAATTGATATTTAATATTAGTTACTAAAGTTTTAGCTACTAACTAGATTCTAAATTAATCTTTAATTGAATTAGTGACTAATTTATAATCTAAAGTAATTAGTAGTTAATGATATTCAAAATTAGTTATTTATTTTATTCATGTTCTCAATAAATTCCTAGTCTTATGGGTTCCCTATTTTCTAGGATTAGTTGCTTTTGAATTTCTTTGTAACTTGCCATGAAAAGTGGTTTTTTCTGTTTTGCTTCAGTACATGTAAAAGGCTATAAAATGCCTAATGTTCATTTCAATTGGTAGTGAATTCAATTCCCTTCCAATTTTACGTGTTATTTCATTTTAGTTCCTACATTTGGTATCAGAGTTCACTCCGAATCAGGCCCTTTGTAGAGCTCTGATACCAAATGTAGGAACTAAAATGAAATAACAAGTAAAATTGGAAGGGAATTGAATTCACTACCAATTGAAATGAACATTAGGCATTTTATAGTCTTTTACACGTACTGAAGCAAAACAGAAAAACCACTTTTCATGGCAAGTTACAAGGAAATTCACAAGCAACTAATCCTAGAAAATAGGGAACCCATAAGGAGCTAACGAATCTACCGAAAGGAGTCAAGCCAATTAGAGTTAAGTGGGTTTTCAAAACCAAACTCAACGAAAGTGGAGAGGTAGAAAAGCCCAAAGCAAGACTGGTGGCAAAAGGATATGCACAACGATATGGAATCGATTACATGGAAGTTTTTGCACTAGTGGCCAAACTTGATACAACACGTCTAATTCTTGCACTTGCAGCTCAATATGAATGTGAAATATTTCAAAGAGTGCATTCCTTCATGGAAAACTTGAAGAAGAGGTTTTTATTGAACAACCATAATGGTTTATCAAAAAGGGAAAAGAAGACAAGGTTTACCGATTGAAGAAGGCATTGTATGGCCTTAAACAGGCGCCAAGGGCTTGGTACAGCAAAATAGAAGCTTATTTTATACGTGAAGGGTTTGAAAAATGTTCCAGTGAACACACCTTATTTACCAAGAAAGAAGGAGGTAACATACTTATTGTTAGTCTTTATGTAGATGATCTCATCTTTACTGG
>Ga0123341_1005895_pt1 | contig 11006 bp, 8 predicted proteins | sample Turbeapinknodule_FD_89959 | JGI IMG/M metagenome (GOLD analysis project Ga0123341, IMG submission 89959) | Root nodule microbial communities of legume samples collected from Mexico - Turtle bean Mexico pink nodule | ecosystem: Host-associated > Plants > Roots > Nodule | place: Mexico: Nepantla...
AATATATAATATCTCATAATTCAAATAGTTTATTTTTAAAAAAAAAAATCTTCAATTGTCAGTATTGTCTTTAAATTTAAAAATATCCAGGTGCATTGATGAAAACACTATTTTTTTTTACATGCAATTCACATACCATGATTTACATTGAATATCTTATTCCACAACACAAGTGGTGCAGAAATTTGTCATAGATAAAAAAGGCTAGCAACAGCTAACCTAATTACAGTAACCAGTAATCCATTTTCCTACTCCTATCTTATCTTATCTTTTCTATTGTATTTTTCCTCATTTTTGGATACATAGTTGGCAATGCAATGACCAAAGCCAAACCCAAATAAGAAAATAAATAAATCAACTTAATCTGGTACTATTCCTTCTTCCCCACCAACTTTTCTTCACTTTATCAATTGATCCATCTTCACTTCCAAGTTTATGTAAAATGACCTTGGTTTCACGTAGTCTTGCATTATAATCCTTTTTCCAAGCTTCAAACATCTGTTTTAACCTTCTAAGTTCTCTATCTGGGTTCAAACTTGCTTCAACTTGACCGGATTTTACCTCTACCAAGAACTTGGCATCATCACCAAACACTTGACTCCGCTGCTCAAATTCTTCAGCCAACCGACTTATAACACTCAAACCAGCACTCATTGATCTCACCCCGTTGCTTTCTTGGCGTCTGTGATTGGTTCCTACATCCCAGCTGAAATCCCTCTCATCACTTGCATTGACAGAAGCATCTGAATTTCTTTCAGAATCATCCATGGCAAGGCTCTTCTTTGCAATGGAGAGGCTGGATTGTAGGGATCTCATTTGCTTCTGCCATACTTCTTCCATTGACTTCATCTTTAATTCATATTCAGACCATCTGCTATCATACTGTTGAAGGCGTTGGTGAAGAATGTCATTTTCCTCTTCCTTCTCTCTCAGGGCAGCTTCTGCCTTGAGTACCCGGCGCTGTAGTTCAGCCAGGAAAGACGACTTCACAAGAACCTCGTCTGACTCATTAGCCTGGTTTAGAGATTCATGATTATAAGTATGACAAAGATGAAAATTTTACCAGAAAGAAATCCATGACAACAATCCTTTTGAAATATAGTTTCTGAAATTAGAAAAAACAATACCTTCGTAACACCAGATTTTGATAATCCTATGTTTCCTGAGCATCTTCTGACTAACCAACCACGGATAACTGCAAAAGCCGTTAATTATAATGATAATTTATCTCATAACGCTTGAAGACAGTTGTCCAAACATCATTTTTCTGCATTTAATTCATCCTTTAAAACTGCTTAAAAGAAAGGAGTAACATATTATGCCTTTTGAGAGCATAGAACTCTTACATGATTGTATGAAAACCGCAGCTTCCTTAGTACTTTTCATTCTGTTCCTTGCAAATACTGTTTTCATCCGTTTCTGTATAATAACAGCAGCCCTGTGTCTATGAAGCAAATCTGCATATTCCTTTCTGCTTTTCTCTCCTCTAATAACTGCATGAAGGGGTCTCCGTCAGTCACACTTCTCAAGGAAAGTGAACGGCTGAAAACATATAGGTTAGAAAAAAAATACATGATTGGAGTGTGGTAATTCCTCTCCAAAGTTCCTTGCGGTAACAACGAGCTCGGTGACCCCTGAAACAACTTTGCACACGTAAAACTCCATGCAGAGTACGATTTCTGGTATCCTCAAGCACTCCAATCTGCAATCACGGCCAATGCAGCGTTTTAAAGATACAGTTCAACAAAAAAACTAGACTTTGGGAATAAAAACTATTTCACAGTTTAAATACATAATGCAAAAGTATATAGAATACCCGACTAATTCATTCTTAAATTTATGTTAACATAATAGTTAAAGCCATAAAAATTGCTTCTGCTATAAAATCACATTCATTGCCACCGCAACAATTTATATTATGAGAACAATTTGTGGAAAAAATATTATAAACATCTATTTACCTGCCCTGTTCGGAAGAATAGCTTTGTGTAGCCAACTTGAAACATCTCAGGCAAAATGTTGAACTGATGAAGAATAGCAACCGAGACACTAAGTGGATCCTGAGAGGCAACATTTTCCAGGAGAAGAAAACCATATCTGATTTACCGTTCCCAAGTTAATAACAGAAAGGTTAGAAACTTGCAAAAAGCACGGGGCTAGAAGAGGAGGCTAATTTGAAAGCATACTAATCACCATGGTTTCTTTATTCTGATATTTATACCTTCTGGCAAACTTTTGGTGAGACACTCTACTTGGAAAGCCGGATCTTGATATTCGAACCACTTCCAGAACCCCACAACATCTCAACTGCTGAAGTACAAGACCTTGCTCATATGATCCAGGTGATTGGAGGTTATTGGGCTTAATGCAGCGTATAAAATTTGGTGTAGTACTCTCTAGACGTTGCATCAATTGGAACAATTGTCTCTGGGTACCAATAGAAATAACCTCTAAATCAATTAAAGCAAGATAAATATCCCAACTAATTTAAAAAACCTCTGAATATTTAAGGTGTGTTTGGTAGGAATGGAATGAGGCAAGCAGAGAGTTGATAAAATACTTCAAAAAATAAATGGTTAGATACATTGCTTTCACTCAACTCCACTTCACTAATTTCATTTTCTCTTTTACAAACCGCAATAGTAGTGTCAGTATGTGTGTACGATCTTCTTTTTGATTATTTGAACTAATTCATATTAAAATATGAAATGATTGATTGTTTGTAACAATTAAAACAACTGATCTGAAGCATCTTTTCGTTGACCGGCCATGTCATAATTGCATTAGGATCATTAATATTTAGATGAGGCTGTCCTTTTTCAAGCCTTAGACGTACTTTGAATGGTTTGACCAAGATGAAAACCATTAATAGCATTAAAAACATACTGAACGGAAGACTAGGAAAACCAAGACACTACTTTACCATAGTATTAGAACATTTCAAGATAAGCTTTTCGATAAAGCAATAATTAAGATTATGTACCTTGAATTTTGTGGCAACACTTAGCTTTTGGGAATCTGCTCCACCTGACTTATGTAAGGGACCTACAACAGGCTTCTCAGACTGAGTAAGCATATGGGATGCAAACAACTTAGGAAGATGGCATTTGCTTGAAGATAGAAGTTGGATAGAATCTAAGTGCAGTAGGTCCCTGTTCTTTTCCAGGAATCCAGATGTGTCATAAGTGACCTGGGGAAGAACAAGTGAAACTATCAGTCAGGTAAGATGAGCAAACTGAAATTAGTAAGAAATTACCTTTTGGTTTTAAGAAAAAATGATTGTGTGTGGGAAGATTAAAAATATTGACAGGGAAAGTTATTCAAAATCATGGTTCTTAGTAGGGTTAGAAATAATGCATGGATTCAAATATAGTGCAATTGTGTGCCTTTCCATCCATAGAACTTACTCCTACAACTCCCACACCAGAATGTCCAAATGGATGTCATTACAATGTAAATCTTAGACACATCCATCTTAAGGAATTTACAAGCACTTCGCATAAACAAATTGATCAAATAGAATATAGCACGAAAGTGACCAGATTAATACCTCCCCTGCATAATGACGCACAGTAAAGGCTTTTTCCCGTTCTCCTTTGAAGCATGAATTGGAATTCAAATGCTGCTTAAGCTTGTTAGCAAACGTTAAATCTGTGCCATTAGGGAAAGTTGACTCTTCATCTAACAGGGATAGTAGTCCCAGTGGTTTCTGCACATGTCAGAAATTCCAACTTCTTATTAGACAAAGTATTTTTCCACAGCAGAGAAAAGAAAAATATTAGCCGCAAATTTATCCTCTAACCATTCACCACAATATCAACACCTTATGTCAGAGAAATAGGACAAAGCATCACAAATTAACCAAGTAGTACTACAGATGATATTAATAGTTGGACTTGGATCAACATTGAAAAATTTTAAATATCAGTTAAGGAAATCTGAATTAACATAATTCACTCCAAAATCCCCATAGTTTCACTTCAGTTTTATAAGAAGAAAAGGACAAAAAAGCAGCAACTTTCAGCAAAGCTACAACAGAACATCTATGACAAATCATACTCCCAAAATATTAGTTCAAAAGCAGAAAGAAACATGGAATATACAACCCACTGAAGAAGCATATTAGCTAAGCTTTTCCTATTTCCTTCCTTTGTCTTTATATTTTGATAATAAACATATTAAAGATTACACAAAAAAAGGTCAAAGTGGGCAGTACCTTTTCAAAAAGATTAAGGCAATCTTGGTTGTCTTCAAATTCCACTTTAGCCCAATCAATGCCGTCTTGGATATATTCCTGGAACAAAATTGTAGACAAGGCATGAGTAGATGTTTAATTATAAGAGGCACCATAGCTTCTTTATTTATTTTATAAGAAGATGTTTGGCATGTTCAACTTTCATTCTGTGGCCATCAACTAAATGAGAACGTGTTTAAACATCATCTTTGCAAAACTACACCAGTATATGAATAAATTAAGATTGGTATCCATCTATTTCTACCATCAAGATGGGGGAAAAGTAGTAGTAGTTTAGTTGAGTTATGTGGTCTTGAAAAGGAGATTTGGAGGGACTTTTCTGACATGAGCCCATTAAGTAATCAGCGAAGATTGATATCCAGCTATTTTCCACCATCATAGGGAAGTAGTAGTAGCCTAGTAGGTCATGTCAGTGTGTGCGGTTCAGTTAAATCAGTATGGTGTGCGGTTCAGTTAGTGCACAATGATCAGGGAACAATTATGAGGGCCAAGAGTTCAAAATAAAAATGTTGTGGATTTTATATTCACATTTTAATGGGACCTTGCAGATTTGAATGAGATTTTTTACATTTGCCAGATAAAATGCTATGCACCTATTCTTCATCCATTGTTAGCAACAGTCAGTTTAGATGTGATGCATACCTCCTGTTCCAGCTTGAATAAATGACGATTGAAATGTTGCTGTAATCTTTCATTTGCATAATTTATGCAGAACTGCTCAAAACTGTTCCTCTGCATCCATAAAATCCACAGCATTCAACACAGCAAACATTGCAAAACAATAATTAAACAGGATAAGGATAGTGAGTGAGATAGATATATTATATAGAAAAGTTGACATATAATGTAACATACATTGAATGACTCAAAGCCATAAATATCAAGAATGCTGATTGATCTGCCAGTTCGTCTTTTACCAACCGCAAGGGATTTATTTATTTGCTCAACCAACCAATCAAACAAACATGCATATATTGACTTCGCCAAAGCATCTCTCGCGTCAATAGCCTAAGTCAAAAGAAAAGCAACAATCATTCATATGTTCATCACCAACAAACCTTTCTTTAACATTCTATTACCTTGCAATAACAAACTAAATGAATTCCATCAGCTGATTAAGAAATTCAATATAAATTTATATACCCAACATCTTCCTCTTGAGAAGTTGCACAGGTAAAAGTTATGATAAAAACTAACTGGTATAGAAATATGGACTGAACTTTATTCAATTGACTGATATAGAAACACCCAATTTCCCCAACAATAAGTTCGGGTTGAATACAAGGATTCCCATCCAAGATGTTGAGAGCTTGGTCTCTCCCTTTACACCCAATTACCACTCGAAAAACTCCCCTTTTCTTCCCCCTGTTTCCTATTTTGTTCCAGGCTCATAACCGTCTAGTAGAGGCAGTTATGCTTACTCCTGATAATAACTGCCTAAAACTGCTAACTTCTGAAAACCAGAAAACTGCTACTGAATAAAAAACTACTAACAAATTCAGTCCTATTTATTTATAAGAGGCCTAACATGTTAACACTGTAGTCATTACCTGAGAGAGCGTCAATTTCTGGACAATATTATCATTACCAACTTTCATTTTGCGAGTTGAAAAAGTCAACTTCAGGTCTTCAATTTCACATCCGATCAACTTGGCAACTGTGAACAGACCTATAAGAAGTCGGGGAAAAAATCATTTTTAATTGAGATATTGATTTCATATAATGCATATCATCTAAATAAGGTCAAAACTTATATGCATCAGAAATTAGGTATCAATAGTACACTATGTAAACCGTTATTATATGAAAATGAAAAGATGTTGAAGCTACCACATGGTTGTTAAATTATGTAAGAGCAGCAAATCAACAAATAACCATATCAAAGGAAAAAACTAAAGCAAAACCATTGAAAACTGATACGTTATTCATAACAAACAAACTCAAAACACATTTTTCTTCTCAGCTTACTAGGATTTTTCATCAAAAAAAAGAGTAAAATGCTAACTCCTCCACTCTAGAATATACTGAGTGAAGCCAAAAGTTTTTCAAAGACATCCCAAACCCGAAATCTTGCACCAGACAGAAGCTATTTAACAACCAGTAAGTTTTATGTTTAGCAAACTATTCAAAAAGAAGTTCTGGAATTATGGCAGCTAACTCATGTTAAGACCAATGCATTTGCAAAAGCTAGATAGGGGCAAGAACGCAATGTCATTTCAAAAGGTATGTCATAATAGATATTTTTTATCACCAAATCATTTAGTTATCATTCATATTAAAAAGGGCAGCCTTAAGCTGCAAAGCTTCCACTATGCAGCAGGTCTAGAGAAGAGTCAGACCCACATAGGGGATCCATAACATTCAGTCTTTCCTTGCATTTAGAAGAGGCTGACTACAACCTGTGATCTCAGGGACACATTGCACTAAAGTTCCCCCTCTTAACTTTCTTCAATATAAGACTGAAATTTAATATGATCTTGTCTATCTATATTTGTACAAGACTGCAATTAAGCAAATATAATGTTATATTAATGCAAAATCGCTGCAAATTTTCTAAACAGTGACAAAGGAAGGCATCCCTTTGTAAACTGCGACCTATCAAGAACAAAAACTTATTCTTTAGATTCATTTAGAAGAGATTCTGGAAAATTCTTACCCTCGTCCTCAACAGCTTCAACATGATTTTCATTATCAACCACAGTAAATGATATGTTTCCTAACCATAATACTGCAGCAAGCATTGCAAATACATTCTCCTGGTCTCCCTTGCTAATGTGGACAATATCCAGAGCCTCCTGGAAATTGACAACAGCATAAAAAAACTCATGTAAACCAAGCTATTATTTCAGACTTTAACCACAATTCAAGATGGAAACTGTAAAAAAGCATATATAAACCTATGTGGATACAGATCATACATACACAACACATGATGAAATAATAATGTATACCTTGACTATGCGAAATTCTTCAACATCATCTACGCCGCTAATTGAATAACAATTGCTCTGCCTCAGATATTTATAGTCTTCCGCACTTAGTAGATTTAGCTTTTCTGAGTTAAAAAATAAACATCAAAACCGCTATTTAAAGAGATATTCCACATTCTTCAAGGCCACCCTCAAAAAAGAGTTCTAACAAAAACTCACCTGTGTAACAAATATATTAGCAGATACAGAAGCTAAAATAATTCACTTACCCCTAAGAGACGAGGGTGCTCCAGCACATAGCTGATAAAATATATGATATGACCTTTCCCCTTCATTGCATTGGACTACTCTGGACTGTTCACAAAGTAAGAGAACGGTCAACTACATAAAATGGACGCATTGGAATGAAACCTAGCTCAAAAGAATGAATACCTTTTCCAGCAAAACTGTTTACGGTATGGTCAGCAGGCCAAACAAGAAGCATCACATTGATTCAGTACATAGTTGCAAATGTTAACATAATAGTTAAAAACTTAAAGAAGAAGAAAAGACAAACTTTCAATCACATCCTGTGTAAACATACATGTTTGAATATTTGCACCAGATATTTTTCCAGTTTCACTGAAATGAATCTCAATGAGCTTTCCCTGTGACATTCAATCAAATTAAGAGATTTCAGCACCAAAGTTTAGAAGATCAAAAACCTAATGAATCAACTAAAAGAATCAATATAATAAATTGGAAATCTTACAAAACGACTCGAGTTGTCATTTCTTAATGTTTTTCCATTACCAAAGGCTTCTAGTATTGGATTAGTCTTTAATATCTCGTTCTCTATTCCACTTCCACCACCAAGGGCAGCCAAGTATTGCATTGCTATTTTTGCCGTCTCAGTTTTCCCTGCTCCACTCTCACCACTGAATATGTAGATATTACAAGTATTAATTCAAACTCAATTAAGGGCACACAAGATTTAGGAAACCAGATTGAGCGACATTATGCAGAAAATTTGGGGCAACATAAAGAAACTGTTACTCCCATCGATGTTCATCTAAGAATGGAAAATGAGATGATCATCCTTAAATTATATTAGTCTCACCCAGTAAAGTTCCTTTGCTATATGAATCTTAAAGCATGAAGGACCACAAGGGAGACCTAACACTAAATAAAAGTTGTGCGAAGCAAGTAATTAAATGTCAAAACAAATCCATGCATCTAGACGCTTGAAATTTGAATTTTTTACAAAAACAATCAATAGTTATGTTATGTCTATATGAAATTGATATCAAATCAAATTAACGAACATTATGGAATATACAATTCTCTTTAGTGTTTTTTTCTAGAGAATGAGAGCAACTTTAATATTATTTCATGTGGTTAGATAACTTTTTCAGGGAACTTATCAGAAAAATGAACCAATGATAAAAATATTTCCAGCTTAAGAAATAGGAACATTTGACAACTAAAGTTGCTACTCATTCTTTGATATGAACACCTTCAACAAGCCAAATGGTTATTGGTTAATCATTCATATACTGAATATTTCTGCCAATGACTCCTTTTTAGTATTTCTTTTCCTAAATTATTTAGTCCTGATCCAGCACTTGATCACAAGTGCCAGATGAAAGAAATGACTTATCTCTATCTGATGAGATTCTGAGTAACTCTTATATAATGAAAATGCTAACTAAAATCTTCAGAAACATAGTCTAGTAGACAAGAACAAATCCCGTAAATATTTCAGTTCAAAATATTGAGTAAAGGACCCCACATGTGAGCCTTGTACACTGGACCATCCTTAAACTTAAGTTGAGAGAGTAAAACTTAAGACTAATATTCAAGCAATGCATGCACAAGTTGAAACTGAAATAAAAACATAGATAGATGCATCTTTTAAAAAAGCAAATAAACACCAAATAGTTTTTGATGACTAGACGCTCGGAAAAGAAGAATTAATCAAGAAATACTGACCTTATAATTATGGATTGATTCACTTCATCTGCAAACAAAACAATAGACAGATTACAAAGTTATAGCACAAAACGAATGGAAACAGCTTAACCTTTAAAAACTTAATCCGTATAAAAAATAAGGAAAAAGTTACCTCGTATCATTTCTCGGATGGCTGTGTCAGTAATTGCATATACATGAGGGCTTTCAATTGCCTTACACTTGTAGGCTTCAATATAGTCATTACCATACAAAGGAACTTTCTTAAAGGGATTTACGGCAACCAAAACAGGCCCAGCTTTCGTCTGAATTAAATAGTTATGCACTTAAAGAGGTTATGATTAGGAAAATAAATGAAGATAGAAAATTAAGAGATATAAGCTTACATAGATCATATCTTGGTTGTATCTATATTGCAGGTTGAATAAAACTGCTGGTTCATTTAAATAACTCAGTTGCATGAGGTCATCCACTCCATCAAGAATGTCGGGATTAGCTGGCACCAAATTATCCTCTTTCACCTTTAAAACCTATGATGGGGTAGAGTGTACAATTAATCAGACTAAAAAAGAACCGAACACTCTTGAGAAATACTGTTGCTTATCTTACTTTCCCATCAGGCAGCGAAATGACAGATTCAGCTCCAGAAGTTGTTATTGTCTTTACCAGCTCCCAATCCCCATTTGGTAGTTGAAGCCATGACTGAACCTTCTGAAATAATGAACTTCAAAAGTAAGACAAAGAAGCAAAATATTTAAACTATCTTTAATGTTTAAATTATTCAAACATCTTATCAAAGCAACGAGGAATGCATTCCATCCCCAGCAGAGTATATCCACAATCATCCATATTAAATAGACAGAAAATGAATCAATTCCTCGAACATTCTTCCAGAAAAATCAAGCTATTTGTCCAACTGAATAACTAAATAGAAGGTACCATAATAAACTGATTTCAAAACACAGCAGCAGAAGAAAACTGAAATCCAAGGCCAAAATTACCTTTTTTGAACCATAAGAATTTGTATCATTCCACCTGTTTTCCCTAGAGGATGTCAAAATTGATGGCAGGGGCAACGTAACGGATACCGAGTCTTCATCTGCATTAGATGGTCGGTCTTTTAATGATCTACCTTTTCCACCATAAGGCGAATCCTCATCGAAAAGATCCATGCCACCAGCTCGGCCTCGAACTTCCTTAGAAATCTCCCCTACCAGTGCACCATTCTCAAAACCATTTGGTCCAATCGGATTGGTGCGTCTAAATTTAACATCTCCATGTTTTTCCACAAGCAGAGGGTTCGGATTGTTGGCAAACTTGAACTCAGGGGGCAATGACTTGATGGAGTGGAAGGCAGGCAGGACACTGGATGCCTGAGACATCTTCCCTTATAGACTTCTGCCATGACCAAAAAAGGTTACCATCGGCAAATGCAAATTGCGAAAAAGCAAAAAGTGGTAACATTTTTTCAAAATAGAAAAAGCTAACTTTCCATACAAATGGGCCTTTCAAACTTTAACAAGGCCCCCAATGAATGACTTAATCAGGATAACATAATGGAGAGAGGGGACCCTATCTCCACATAGACACTCTACTCTCCACTCCCTAATCCATTGCTCCAGGCTTTAAAGTCCTCGTCGAATCGACACGTTCAACCTCATTCCAAGCTGTAAAATTCAAAATCATGAACCTAACACACCCACGCCCCCACTCAGCTAATCCAATGGACCCAACCTTAATCAACTTCCCTCAAGGTCGAAAACGTCTTCCACCTTCAATCTTTCCTTTCTTTCTCTTTTTTTTTTCTTTTTTAAATCACTACAACATTAACACACAAACAGATCTTACGTTACACACTTCTACCGCAAGCA